>Ga0268299_1000271_pt1 | contig 191134 bp, 203 predicted proteins | sample NOBtaG_FD_193484 | JGI IMG/M metagenome (GOLD analysis project Ga0268299, IMG submission 193484) | Activated sludge microbial communities from bioreactor in Nijmegen, Gelderland, Netherland - NOB reactor | ecosystem: Engineered > Bioreactor > Aerobic > Activated sludge | place: Netherlands... | reverse complement strand
GAACTGCTCGAGCTCGTCGAGCTCGAGGTCCGCGAGCTGCTGTCCTCGTACGAGTTCCCGGGCGACGATATCCCGATCATCAAGGGCTCGGCCACCGAAGCTCTGAACGACGGCAATGTCGAGCTGGGCAAGAACGCCGTCCTCAAGCTGATGGATGCGGTTGACGAGTACATCCCGCAGCCGGCCCGTCCGGTCGACCAGCCGTTCCTGATGCCGATCGAAGACGTGTTCTCGATCTCGGGCCGCGGCACCGTGGTGACCGGCCGTGTCGAGCGCGGCATCGTCAAGGTGGGCGAGGAAGTCGAGATCGTCGGTATCAAGGCGACCCAGAAGACCACCGTGACCGGCGTCGAAATGTTCCGCAAGCTGCTCGATCAGGGCCAGGCTGGCGACAACATCGGCGCGCTGATCCGCGGCATTGAGCGGACCCAGGTCGAACGCGGCCAGGTCCTCTGCAAGCCCGGTTCGGTGACCCCGCACACCGAGTTCGTGGCTGAAGCCTACATCCTCACCAAGGAAGAAGGCGGCCGTCACACTCCGTTCTTCGCCAACTACCGTCCGCAGTTCTACTTCCGCACCACCGACGTGACCGGTGTTGTGACCCTGCCGGAAGGCACCGAAATGGTGATGCCGGGCGACAACGTGAATATCTCGGTACAGCTGATCGTGCCGATCGCCATGGAAGAGAAGCTCCGCTTCGCTATCCGTGAGGGTGGCCGCACCGTGGGTTCGGGCGTCGTCGCGAAGATCCTGAAGTAAGAGTTTTGACCTTACGCGCGGCGCGCGATTTGCGTGCGCCGCGCTTCAATTTGGTTGGGAAAGCAAGATGAACGGTCAAAACATTCGCATCCGCCTCAAGGCGTTTGACCATCGCGTGCTCGATACGTCGACGCGTGAGATCGTCAACACCGCCAAGCGCACGGGTGCGCAGGTCCGCGGACCGATCCCGCTGCCGACGCGGATCGAGAAATTCACCGTCAACCGTTCGCCGCACATCGACAAGAAGTCGCGCGAACAGTTCGAAATCCGTACCCACAAGCGGCTGCTCGACATCGTCGACCCCACGCCGCAGACCGTGGATGCACTCATGAAGCTCGATCTCGCCGCCGGCGTCGACGTCGAAATCAAGCTCTAGGACAAGTTTTCGCGCTGACCATCTATCGGGTCCTCTTGACAGTCCAATGACCCGGTCAGTCGCCAAGGAGAAAAGGTAACAACGATGCGTTCGGGTTTGATCGCACAGAAGCTGGGGATGACCCGCATCTTCAAGGAGGACGGCACGCACGTCCCCGTGACGGTGCTGAGCCTGCAGAACTGCCAGGTGGTCGGTCAGCGTACGGCTGAGAAGGACGGGTACACCGCGCTGCAGCTGGGCGCCGGTACCGTCAAGACCAAGAACATCACCAAGGCTGATCGCGGCCAGTTCGCCGTCGCCAAGGTCGAGCCCAAGCGCCAGATCACGGAGTTCCGTGTCGACGCGGATAACCTCATCGAGGTCGGCGCGACGATGACCGCCGACCACTTCGTCGAGGGCCAGCTGGTGGACGTCACCGGCACCTCGATCGGTAAGGGTTTCGCCGGCGGCATGAAGCGCTGGAACTTTGCCGGCCTGCGCGCCACCCACGGCGTGTCCGTGTCGCACCGTTCGCACGGTTCGACCGGTCAGCGTCAGGATCCGGGCCGCGTGTTCAAGGGCAAGAAGATGGCCGGCCACATGGGCGACCGTCGCGTCACCACCCAGAACCTCAAGGTCGTGCGCACCGATGTGGAGCGCGGGCTGATCATGGTCGAGGGTGCGGTTCCGGGCGCCAAGGGCGGCTGGATCCAGATCCGCGACGCGGTCAAGAAGCCGGCCCACAAGGACGCAGTCACTCCGGGCAAGTTCAAGCCCGCCGCGGCCGCCGCCGGGGAGAGCAACTAATGGATATTCAGGTCACTTCCCTCGACGGCAAGGACGCCGGTTCGCTCACGCTCAAGGACGACATCTTCGGTCTTGAGCCCCGCGCCGACATCCTTCACCGCATGGTGCGCTACCAGGGCCTCAAGGCCATGGCCGGCACGCATGACGTGAAGAACCGCGCCGAGATCGCGCTCACTTCCAAGAAGTGGGGCAACCAGAAGGGCGGCGGTTCCGCTCGTCACGGCTCGCGCCGTGCGCCGCAGTTCCGCGGTGGTGGTCGTGCGTTCGGTCCGACCCCGCGTTCGCACGCGATCGACCTGCCCAAGAAGGTCCGCGCGCTGGCTCTCAAGCACGCCCTCTCGGCCAAGGCCAAAGCGGGTGAGCTGACGATCGTCGACACGCTCGCGACGAAGGAAGCAAAGACGGCGGCGCTCCGCACCACCTTCGGCAAGCTCGAATGGTCGAATGCGCTGATCGTTGATGGTGCAACGCTCGACCAGAACTTCGCTCTGGCCGCCCGCAACATCCCCCATATCGACGTGCTGCCCATCCAGGGCATCAACGTTGCCGACATTTTGCGCCGCAACCGGCTGGTCCTGACCAAGGCCGCCGTCGAAGCGCTGGAGGCGCGGTTCGCATGAGCAAGTTTACGAACTACGACATCATCCGCTCGCCGGTGGTCACCGAAAAGTCGACGCTTGCGTCCGAGCACGGCCAGATCGTGTTCGACGTCGCGATCGATGCGACCAAGACCGACATCAAGGCGGCCGTCGAAGGCCTGTTCTCGGTGAAGGTGAAGGCAGTCAACACCCTGGTCCGCAAGGGCAAGGTCAAGCGCTTCCGCAACAGCCTGGGCGTCCGCAACGACACCAAGAAGGCAATCGTAACCCTCGTCGACGGCCAGTCGATCGATATCTCGACCGGCGTCTAAGGGGAGGCAGGAACAATGGGTCTGATTACTTACAATCCCACGTCTCCCGGCCGCCGCGGGCTCATCACGACCGATCGGTCGGAGCTGTGGAAGGGTGAGCCCGTCAAGGGGCTGACCGAAGGGCTGAACAAGAAGGGTGGCCGCAACAACACTGGTCGCACCACCGCTTATCACCGTGGCGGCGGGCACAAGCGCTCGTACCGCATGGTTGATTTCAAGCGCGTGAAGTTCGATGCCGTCGGCACGATCGAGCGTCTGGAATACGATCCCAACCGCACCGCCTGGATCGCCCTGGTGAAGTACGAGGATGGCGAGCTCGCCTACATCGTCGCGCCCCAGCGTCTGGCAGCGGGCGACAAGGTCGTCTCCTCGCTCTCGACCGTCGACGTCAAGCCGGGCAACGCCATGCCCCTCGAGCGCATGCCGGTCGGCACCATCGTGCACAACGTCGAAATGAAGCCCCGCAAGGGCGGTCAGATCGCGCGTTCCGCCGGCACCTACGCCCAGTATGTGGGCCGTGACGCCGGCTGGGCGATCCTGCGCCTCAATTCGGGCGAACAGCGCCGCGTGCACGGCTCGTGCCTTGCCACCGTCGGCGCCGTGTCGAACCAGGACCACGCCAACACCGCGATCGGCAAGGCCGGCCGCAACCGCTGGCTCGGCAAGAAGCCGGTCAACCGCGGCGTGACCATGAACCCGGTCGACCACCCGCATGGTGGTGGTGAAGGCCGTACCTCTGGTGGCCGTCACCCGGTGACCCCGTGGGGCAAGCCGACCAAGGGCAAGAGAACCAGAAGCAATAAGGCGACGGACAAGTTCATCGTCCGCAGCCGTCACCTGAAGAAGGGCCGCTAAGTCATGACTCGTTCAGTCTGGAAGGGTCCGTTCGTCGACGGCTACCTGCTCAAGAAGGCCGAGAAGTCACGTTCGGGCGGCCGCAACGAAGTGATCAAGATGTGGAGCCGTCGCTCTACCATCCTGCCGCAGTTCGTTGGCCTCACCTTCGGTGTCCACAACGGCCACAAGCATATCCCGGTCGCCGTCTCGGAAGAGATGATCGGCCACAAGTTTGGCGAGTTCGCGCCGACCCGTACCTACTACGGGCACACGGCCGACAAGAAGGCCAAGAGGAAGTAACATGAGCAAGCCCAAGACCAAGCGCGCGCTCAAGGACAACGAAGCCAAGGCGGTTCTCCGCATGCTTCGCGGCTCGGGCCAGAAGCTCAATCTCGTGGCCGCTTCGATCCGCGGCAAGAAGGTGGAGAAGGCCCTGGCCGAGCTCACTTTCTCGCCCAAGCGCATCGCCGGCTCGGTCAAGAAGACGCTCGAGAGCGCCGTCGCGAACGCCGAGAACAATCACGGCCTCGATCCCGACAGCCTCGTCGTTGCCGAAGCCTATGTCGGTGACTCGCTCGTCATGAAGCGCTTCATGGCCCGCGGCCGCGGCAAGTCGGCCCACGTCGAGAAGCCCTTTTCGAACCTCACCATCGTGGTTCGCCAAGTTGAGGAGACCGCATAATGGGTCAGAAGATCAACCCGATCGGTCTGCGCCTGGGCATCAATCGCACCTGGGATTCGCGCTGGTATGCGAACAAGGCCGAGTACGGCAAGCTGCTGCAGGAAGACATCAAGATCCGTGAGACCTTGATGGAAGATCTCAAGCAGGCCGCTGTCTCCAAGATCGTCATCGAGCGTCCGCACCGTAAGTGCCGCGTGTCGATCCACACTGCCCGTCCGGGCATCGTGATCGGCAAGAAGGGCGCTGACATCGACAAGATCCGCGCCAAGGTGAAGAAGTTCACCGACAGCGAAGTGCACATCAACATCGTTGAAGTGCGCAAGCCCGAGACCGACGCGACCTTGGTCGCCCAGGGCATCGCCCAGCAGCTCGAGCGCCGCGTGGCTTTCCGCCGCGCCATGAAGCGCGCCGTGCAGACGGCGATCCGCATGGGTGCCGGCGGCATCCGCGTCAACGTCGGCGGCCGCCTCGGCGGTGCCGATATCGCCCGCACCGAGTGGTACCGTGAAGGCCGCGTGCCGCTGCATACGCTGCGCGCCGACATCGACTACGGCGTTGCCGAAGCCGAGACGACCTACGGCATCATCGGCATCAAGGTGTGGATCTTCAAAGGCGAAGTGCTCGAGCACGATCCCATGGCGCATGAGCGCCGCGCCACCGAAGGCGGCGGGGACGGGCAGGGGGCTCCGCGCCGCGAGCGTTCCGACCGTGAGGACGGCGATCGTCCGCCGCGCGGCCGCCGCTCCGAGCGTGAAAACGCTTCGGCGAACTGAGAAGGCATCGGATAAATGCTGCAACCGAAGAAGACTAAATTCCGCAAGGCCCATAAGGGCCGCATCCATGGCGCTGCCAAGGGCGGTTCCGAGCTGGCTTTCGGCCAGTACGGCCTCAAGTCGCAGGAGCCCGAGCGCGTCACGGCTCGCCAGATCGAAGCGGCCCGCCGCGCGATCACCCGCGAGATGAAGCGCGCCGGCCGCGTCTGGATCCGCGTGTTCCCCGACCTTCCGGTGTCCAAGAAGCCGGTCGAAGTCCGCATGGGTAAGGGCAAGGGTTCGGTGGAATTCTGGGCTGCGCGCGTCAAGCCGGGCCGCATCCTGTTCGAGATCGACGGTGTCCCCGCCGATGTCGCCAAGGAAGCTCTGCGCCTCGGCGCGATGAAGCTTCCGATCATCACCCGCGTCGTCGAACGCATTCCGGACTAAGGACGAGACGAAATGGCGAACTCTGATCTGCGGGCCAAGACGCCCGACGAACTGAAGGACCAGCTGCTCGGCCTCAAGAAGGAGCAGTTCAATCTGCGCTTCCAGCGCGCCACGCAGCAGCTCGAAAAGCCCGCGCGGGTCAAGGAAGTGCGTCGCGAGATCGCCCGGATCAAGACGATCCTGGGTGAGAAGTCCGCGGCCAAGTAAGGAGAAACCGATGCCCAAGCGCGTACTGCAGGGGACCGTGGTCTCCGACGTGAACGAGAAGACGGTGGTTGTGCGCGTCGATCGCGCCTTCACCCACCCGGTGATGAAGAAGACCGTGCGGCGGTCCAAGAAGTACCACGCCCATGACGAGGCCAACTCGGCCAAGGTCGGCGACGTGGTGTGGATCGAGGAGACCGCGCCGATCTCCAAGAACAAGCGCTGGACCCTGGTCCAGGGCGCTTAAGAGAACAAGGTTTTGGTCCGTCGTGAGACGCGACCGGTTTGAACGAGAAGGCATCAAGCCATGATCCAGATGCAGTCCAATCTCGACGTTGCCGACAACTCCGGTGCGCGTCGTGTCATGTGCATCAAGGTGCTCGGCGGTTCGCACCGCAAGTACGCCTCGGTGGGCGATATCATCGTCGTGTCCGTCAAGGACGCGATCCCGCGCGGCCGTGTCAAGAAGGGCCAGGTCATGAAGGCCGTGGTCGTGCGCACCGCAGCCCCGGTTCGCCGGACCGATGGCTCGATCATCCGCTTCGACAACAACGCTGCCGTGCTGATCAACAATCAGGCCGAGCCGATCGGCACGCGTATCTTCGGGCCGGTTCCGCGCGAGCTGCGCAGCAAGAACCACATGAAGATCATCTCGCTCGCGCCGGAGGTGCTGTGATGGCTGCCAAGATCAAGAAGGGCGACAAGGTCGTCATCCTCGCGGGCAAGGACAAGGGCAAGACTGGTAGCGTCACCCAGGTGTTCCCCACCGAGACCCGCGCCACCGTGCAGGGCCTCAACCTGGTCCGCCGGCACACCAAGCAGTCGGCTTCCCAGGACGCCGGAATCTTCACCAAGGAAGCCCCCATCCACCTGAGCAATCTGGCTCTCGCGGACGCCAAGGGCAAGCCGACCCGCGTCGGTTTCAAGATCAACGACGACGGCAAGAAAGTGCGCGTCGCCAAGACCACCGGAGATGTGATCGATGGCTGAGACCGCTTACGTCCCGCGTCTGCGCACGCAGTACGAAGAGTCCATCAAGGCCGACCTGCTCAAGCAGTTCGGCTACAAGAACGTCATGCAGCTGCCCAAGCTTGAGAAGATCGTTCTCAACATGGGTGTCGGCGAGGCCGTCAACGACACCAAGAAGGTGAAGTCGGCTGCTGCGGACCTCGAGAAGATCGCCGGCCAGAAGCCGGTCATCACGCATGCCCGCAAGTCGATCGCCGGCTTCAAGGTGCGCGAGAACATGCCGCTGGGCGTGAAGGTCACCCTTCGCAAGCAGCGCATGTACGAGTTCATGGACCGCCTGGTGAACATCGCGCTCCCCCGCGTGCGCGACTTCCGCGGCCTCAACCCCAATGCCTTCGATGGTCGTGGCAACTACGCCATGGGCATCAAGGAACACATCATCTTCCCGGAAATCTCCTACGACCAGATCGAACAGGTCTGGGGCATGGATATCGTGGTCTGCACGACGGCGAAGACGGATGATGAGGCCCGGGCTCTGCTCAAGGCCTTCAATTTCCCCTTCCGGCAGTAAGAAGGGCGCAAGGACAGAGATATGGCAAAGACCAGCTCCATCGAGAAGAACAACCGCCGCAAGAAGCTTGCCAAGCAGTTTGGCGCCAAGCGCACCAAGCTCAAGGCCATCACCATGGACCAGTCGGCGTCCATGGAAGAGCGTTTTGCTGCAGCCCTCAAGCTCGCCGAGCTCCCGCGCAATTCCGCACCCAACCGCGTGCGCAACCGCTGCGAGTTCTCGGGCCGTCCGCGTGCCTATTACCGCAAGCTCAAGCTGAGCCGTATCGCTCTGCGCGAGCTGGGTAACTTTGGGCAGGTGCCCGGCATGGTCAAGTCGAGCTGGTAAGGAGAGACGAGTATGAGCCTTACTGATCCGATCGGCGATATGCTGACCCGCATCCGCAACGCGCAGATGCGCCGTCGCGACACCGTTGCCACTCCCGCGTCCACCATGCGTGGCCGCGTGCTCGACGTGCTGAAGTCGGAAGGCTTCATCCGCGGCTATTCCGAGCAGAAGACGGACAACGGTCTCAACGAATACGAGATCGAACTGAAGTACTCCGAGAACACTCCGGTGATCCGGACGATCGAGCGTGTCTCGCGTCCCGGCCGCCGCGTCTATGTCTCGGTCAAGAATATCCCCTCGGTCGCGAATGGCCTTGGCGTGTCGATCCTGTCGACCCCCAAGGGCGTGATGGCCGATCATGAAGCGAAGGCCCAGAACCTGGGTGGCGAGGTAGTCTGCCGCGTCTTCTAAGGCGCGACATCGACGATTACTCCGAAGGAAGAAACTGGAATGTCCCGTACAGGCAAGAAGCCCATTGCACCGGTCAGCGGCGTCACCGTCGCAATCAACGACCGCGTTGTCACCGCCAAGGGTCCCAAGGGTGAGCAGTCGCTGACCCTGATGGATATCGTCAACGCCAAGCAGACCGATCAGGGCATCGTGATCGAGCCGGCCAACGACACCACCGAGGCTCGCGCCGCCTGGGGCACCACCCGCGCGCTGATCGCCAACATGGTGGACGGCGTGTCCAAGGGCTTCGAGAAGAAGCTGCAGATCCAGGGCGTTGGTTTCCGCGCCGCCATGCAGGGCAAGGATCTCAAGCTCTCCCTCGGCTTCAGCCACGAAGTCCTGTTCGAGACCCCCAAGGGGATCACCATCGCGACCCCGACCGCCACCGACGTCACCGTGACCGGTGCCGACAAGCAGCAGGTCGGCCAGGTTGCGGCCAACATCCGTGCCTTCCGCAAGCCCGAGCCCTACAAGGGCAAGGGTGTCCGTTACGCCGGCGAATTCGTCGCGCGTAAGGAAGGCAAGAAGAAGTAAGGAGCGCCAGAAAGATGCCCATCACTGTCAAGGGATCGGAACGGCGCAAGGCGCGCGTTCGCAAAGCCATCAAGGCCCGTGCTTTCGGCCGGCCGCGTCTGAGCGTGCACCGCTCCGGCAAGAACATCTATGCCCAGGTCATCGACGACGCGTCCGGACGCACTCTCGCTTCCGCTTCGACGCTCGACAAGGATATCAAGGGCACCAATGGTGGTTCGACCGAGGGTGCCGCCGCTGTCGGCAAGCTCGTCGCCGAGCGCGCCAAGGCGGCCAATGTGTCCGAGGTCATCTTCGACCGCGGCGGCTACCTCTACCATGGCCGCGTGAAGGCCCTGGCGGATGCCGCCCGCGAAGGCGGCCTTTCGTTCTGATCGCGCAAAGGAAGAGACAATGAGAGACGTTCAAGAGCGCGAAAGCGAATTCATCGATCGCCTGGTCCACATCAATCGTGTGGCCAAGGTGGTCAAGGGCGGCAAGCGCTTCGGCTTTGCGGCGCTGGTCGTCGTCGGCGACCAGAAGGGCCGGGTCGGTTTCGGCCACGGCAAGGCGCGCGAAGTTCCCGAGGCCATCCGCAAGGCGACCGAGCAGGCCAAGCGCCAGCTCATCCGCGTGCCGCTGCGTGAGGCCCGTACGCTTCATCACGACGTGATCGGCCGCCATGGCGCCGGCCGCGTCATCCTGCGCGCCGCGGTTGCCGGCACCGGCATCATCGCCGGCGGTCCGATGCGCGCCGTGTTCGAAACCCTGGGCATCAACGACATCGTCGCCAAGTCGCAGGGGACCTCGAACCCCTACAACATGGTCCGCGCCACGTTCGACGCACTGAAGCAGGTCGACAGCCCGCGTTCGGTCGCCGCCCGCCGCGGTCTCAAGGTTTCGGATCTCCAGGCCCGTCGCGGCCAGGAATCCGTGGAGGCGTAAATGGCTGACAAGACCGTAACCGTCGAGCAGATCGCGTCCCCGGCCCGCCGCCAGGCGGACCAGCGCGCGACCCTTGTGGGCCTCGGCCTCAACAAGATCCGTGCGCAACGGACGCTGAAGGACACGCCGGAAGTGCGCGGTATGATCAACAAGATCCCGCACCTCGTCCGCGTCGTCGGCTAAGAGAAGACAGGAATAGCAAAATGGCGCGTTTGAACGAACTCCGCGACAATCCGGGTGCCAACAAGAAGAAGGTCCGCGTCGGCCGTGGTATCGGCTCGGGCGTCGGCAAGACCGGCGGCCGTGGCGGCAAGGGCCAGAAGGGTCGCTCGGGCGTTGCCATCAACGGCTTCGAAGGCGGCCAGATGCCGCTCCACATGCGCATGCCCAAGCGCGGCTTCAACGTGCCCAACGTGAAGACCTACAATACGGTCCGTCTCGACCGCATCCAGGCCTACATCGACAGCGGCAAGCTGGACCATAAGGGCGTCATCGACGCCGCGGCTCTCGTCAAGGCCGGCGTCATCCGCCGCGCGCGCGACGGTGTCCGGCTCGTGCTCGGCCCCAAGGCCTTCGAGGCCAAGAAGGTGACCTTCAACGTCACCCATGCCAGCGCCGGCGTGGTTGCGGCCATTGAAGCCCTGGGCGGCAAGGTCGACATGCCCAAGGCTGAAGAAACCAAGGCTGACGCCTGATCGCGCCAAGCCCCGCAAGGAGCGCTGCAGGCTTCGCCGCCTGCGGCGCGACCAGGAAAATGAAGCCGGCGGTCCGAACAGCGATCGCAGAGGCGACAGGGAGCACAAATGGCGTCCGCAGCCGAGCAGCTTGCTAGGAACCTCAATTTCTCGACCTTCGCGAAGGCGAAGGCTCTGCAGCAGCGTATCTGGTTCACCCTGGGTGCGCTTCTCGTCTATCGCCTGGGCACTTACATTCCGGTGCCGGGCATCGACCCCGATGCCTATGCCGCGAGCTTCCAGCAGGCCCAGCAGGGCATTGCCGGCATGTTCGACATGTTCGCCGGCGGCGCCGTGCAGCGCATGGCGATCTTCGCGCTCAACCTCATCCCCTACATCACCGCCTCGATCGTCATCCAGGTGATCACCACCGCTTCTCCGCGCCTCGAAGCGCTGAAGAAGGAAGGGGAGGCGGGTCGTCGCAAGCTCAACCAGTACACACGCTATCTCGCGGTCGTGTTCTGTGCCGTGCAGGCCTATGGCATCGCCATCGGCCTCGAGGGCAGCCAGGGCGTTGTGCTCAATCCGGGCTGGTTCTTCCGCATCTCGACCGTCATCACGCTGGTCGGCGGCACCATGTTCCTGATGTGGCTGGGCGAGCAGATCACCTCGCGCGGCGTCGGCAACGGCATCTCGCTGATCATCTTCGCCGGCATCGTGGCCAACTTGCCTGCAACGATCGTCCAGACCCTCGAGCTCAGCCGTACCGGCGCGCTCTCGACCGCCTGGCTGTTCGGCATTCTTGCCATCGCCATCGCCGTCATTGCGGTGATCGTCTTCTTCGAACGCGCCCAGCGGCGGCTTTTGATCCAGTATCCAAAGCGCCAGGTCGGCAACAAGATGTTCCAGGGCGACACCTCGCATTTGCCGCTCAAGCTCAACACGTCGGGCGTCATCCCGGTGATCTTTGCCTCGTCGCTGCTCCTCCTGCCGGCAACGATCGCGTCCTTCGCCAGCCAGGGCGATGCGCCGCAGTGGCTCTCGGTGACCGCGGCGCTGCTCGGTCGCGGCCAGCCGCTCTATCTGTTCCTCTATGCGGCGCTGATCGTCTTCTTCGCCTTCTTCTACACCTCGATCGTCTTCAACCCGACCGAGACAGCCGACAATCTCAAGCGCTCCGGCGGCTTCATTCCGGGCATCCGCCCCGGCGAGCGCACCGCCCAGCACATCGACTACGTGCTGACCCGCATCACCCTTGTCGGTGCCGCCTATCTGATGCTCGTCGCGCTCATCCCCGAGATGATCCACAGTCAGCTCAACGTCAGCCAGTTCATCGGCGGCACATCGCTGCTCATCATGGTGACGGTGACGCTCGACACCATCAGCCAGGTCCAGTCCCACCTCATTGCGCAGCAATATGAGGGGCTGGTGAAGAAGTCGCGGCTCGGAGGGCGCAAGCGGTGAGACTGATCCTTTTGGGCCCCCCGGGCGTCGGCAAGGGCACGCAGGCGAAGATCCTCGTCGAGCAGCTCGGCATCCCGCAGCTCTCCACCGGCGACATCCTCCGCTCGGCCATCGCCAACAAGACGCCGCTCGGCGTCCAGGCCAAGGCCATCGTCGACCGCGGCGACCTGGTGTCGGACGAGATCGTCAACGGCATCGTGTCCGAGCGCATCGACCAGCCCGACTGCTCCAGGGGCTTCATCCTCGACGGCTTCCCGCGGACAATTCCGCAGGCCGATGCCCTGGGTGCCATGCTCGAGCAGAAGGGCATGAGGCTCGACGCGGTGGTCGAGATCACTGCCGACACCGATACGCTGGTGTCTCGCGTCGCCAAGCGCGCACAGGAAACCGGTGGGGCGCGGGCGGACGACACCGCCGAGGTGATCCGCAAGCGTCTCGACGTCTACCGTGAACTGACCGAGCCGCTGGTATCGTACTACCGCGGCAAGGGACTGCTGAAGACCGTGGACGGTATGTCTCCGGTCGAAGAGGTGACGGCGGCCATCCGCCGTGCGCTGGGAGCATAGCTTCCCACGAAATCGGGCCGCTCCGGCAGTTGACTCTGCCGGAATCGGCCACTAGAACCGCGCCAGTCTCAAAGAGCTTCGGGCTGGATTCGGTTCCTCTAAACGGGTGAGGGGTCGGAACCGGTCCCTTGTTGTTACAAAAACGGCCCCTATATCAGCCGGGCCGGCATGAAGGAGAGTCGACGTGGCTCGTATCGCTGGCGTCAATATTCCGACGAACAAGCGTGTGGTTATTGCGCTGCAATACATCCACGGCATCGGCGACAAGTTCGCCGAGGACATCTGCACGAAGGTGGGGATTCCCGCCGAGCGTCGCGTCAATGAGTTGACCGACGCCGAAGTCATCCAGATCCGCGAGACCATCGACCGCGACTATGTCGTGGAGGGCGACCTCCGCCGCAACGTGGCGATGAACATCAAGCGGCTCATGGACCTCGGCAACTATCGTGGCCTGCGCCACCGCCGTGGTCTGCCGGTCCGCGGCCAGCGCACGCACACCAACGCGCGCACCCGCAAGGGCCCGGCCAAGCCGATCGCCGGCAAGAAGAAGTAATTGGGCGGCGAGGCACCTCCTCGCTCACCCGATGTAGCTGCTGGAACTACGGCAGCGCCGATATCGAACCAAAGGAACCAAATTGGCAAAAGCTGAAGGCGCGCGCGTAAAGCGCAAAGAGCGCAAGAACATCACGTCCGGCGTCGCACATGTGAACGCCAGCTTCAACAACACCATGGTGACCATCACCGACGTTCAGGGCAACACGATTTCGTGGTCCTCGTCGGGCGTCATGGGGTTCAAGGGGTCTCGTAAGTCGACCCCGTACGCCGCTCAGGTTGCGGCGGAAGATGCGGCCAAGAAGGCCCAGGAACACGGCATGAAGACCCTCGAGGTCGAAGTGCGCGGTCCGGGCTCGGGCCGTGAATCGGCGCTCCGCGCCCTCCAGGCAGCCGGCTTCAACGTCACGTCCATCCGCGACGTCACGTCGATCCCCCACAATGGCTGCCGGCCGCGCAAGCGCCGCCGCGTCTGATTGGGTTTGGCAACCGGCCGTCCTCCCCCACGGCCGGGATGCCCTTTTGGTACTTGCGGCCGAGCGGCGGGCGAGCGCCGCACTTTTGAAAGGACGTTACCGTGACCATCCAGAGGAACTGGCAAGAGCTGATTAAGCCGACCAAGCTGGAGTTCGTGTCGAGCGGCGACAACGCGCGCGTGGCTTCGGTTGTGGCCGAACCGCTTGAGCGCGGCTATGGGCTGACTCTGGGCAACGCGCTGCGCCGCGTGCTGCTCTCCTCGCTCCAGGGTGCTGCCGTCACTGCCATCCAGATCGACGGCATCCTGCACGAGTTCTCGTCGCTGCCGGGCGTGCGCGAGGACATGACCGACCTGGTCCTCAACGTCAAGGAAATCGCCCTCAAGATGGGTGGCGAAGGCCCCAAGCGCCTCACGCTCAACAAGCAGGGCCCGGGCGCCGTGGTTGCCGGCGACATCAAGACCACCGGCGACATCGAAGTGCTGAACCCCGAGCTGGTGATCTGCCACCTCGACGACGGAGCCGAGATCAACATCGAGTTCACCGTCAACACCGGCAAGGGCTATGTCTCTGCCGACAAGAACCGTCCCGAGGATGCGCCGATCGGCTATATCCCCGTCGACTCTCTGTTCTCCCCGGTTCGCCGCGTCTCCTACAAGGTCGACGCGACCCGTGCCGGCGAGAGCCTCGACAAGGACAAGCTGACGCTCACCGTCGAGACCAATGGCGCGATCACGCCGGAAGACGCTGTGGCCTACGCCGCGCGCATCCTGCAGGATCAGCTCTCGGTCTTCGTCAATTTCGAAGAGCCCACCAAGGAGAAGGCCCAGGACACCGTTCCCGAGCTCGCCTTCAATCCGGCGCTGCTCAAGAAGGTGGACGAGCTGGAGCTGTCGGTCCGTTCGGCCAACTGCCTCAAGAACGACAACATCGTCTACATCGGCGACCTCATCCAGAAGACGGAGGCGGAGATGCTCCGTACCCCGAACTTCGGCCGCAAGTCGCTCAACGAGATCAAGGAAGTTCTCGCCCAGATGGGTCTCCATCTCGGCATGGATGTGCCGAACTGGCCGCCTGAGAACATCGACGATCTGGCCAAACGCTACGAAGATCACTATTAAGGCTCGCCCGTCGAGAGACGCGCCCGCCTCGGGAGTTTAGAAATGCGCCACGGAAACACCAACCGGAAGCTGAGCCGCACCGCGAGCCATCGCAAGGCGATGTTCGCCAATATGTCGGCCGCGCTGATCAAGCACGAGCAGATCGTGACCACCTTGCCCAAGGCCAAGGAGCTGCGTCCGATCGTCGAGAAGCTGGTCACCCTGGGCAAGCGTGGCGATCTGCACGCCCGCCGCCAGGCCATTGCGCAGATGCGCGATGAGGACCAGGTCCGCAAGCTCTTCGAGACCATCGGCCCGCGCTACAAGGAGCGGAACGGCGGCTACCTGCGTATCCTCAAGGCCGGCTACCGCTACGGCGACAATGCCGCCGTCGCCGTGATCGAGTTTGTCGATCGCGACGTCGATGCCAAGGGCCTGGACTCCGGCCCGGTGCAGGTCCGCGAGGACGAGACGGAAGCCGCATAAGCTTCGCCGTCATAGAGTTTCGAAGGCCCGGACAAGTTCCGGGCCTTTTCGTTTTCGCGAGTGGTGCATACTGGCCTCTCGCGCCCTCCCGGAGCTCGCCCATGACGTCCTTCGCCCACATCGCCCACACCTACGCCGATGGTCCGCCGCGCCAGGTGCCGGGGCTGGCAGGGCTGCACCGCATGGCGCGGATCCTGCTCGAGGAGCGTGTACCGGCCGACGGTCGCGTGCTGGTATTGGGGGCAGGGGGCGGCATGGAACTCGGGCACTTCGCCGAGGGTCAGGCTGGCTGGAGCTTCGACGGCGTCGATCCGTCGCCGGAGATGCTGGAAGCCGCACGGCGCGCGACCGCACAATGGGCGGACCGCATCCGGCTGCACGAAGGGTACATCGACGCTGCCCCTGACGGGCCGTTCGACGGCGCGGCGTGCCTGCTGACGATGCACTTCGTCCCACGTGACCAGCGCCTTGCGACGCTCTCGGCGGTGCGTCGGCGCCTGCGGCCGGGCGCTCCCTTTGTAATGGCCCACATGAGCTACGCCCAGGACGACCCCAGCCGTGATCGATGGTCTAAGCGAAACGCGGCGTTCAGCGTCTCCAATGGCATGGACGCCGCTATGGTCGAGAAGGGCCGTCAGGGCATCCTCGAACGGCTGCCCATCCTCGCCCCCGATGAGGAGGTCGCGCTGCTCGAGCAGGCGGGCTTTGCCGGCAGCGAGCTGTTCTACGCCGCCTTCGGCTTCCGCGGTTGGGTGGGCTACGGCTCGTAGGTCGCATCGTCCCTGGAGTGTCGACGTTATCTGCGCTTGCCCGAACGGACCCCAGCGGCTAAGTCGCGCGTGATTTCGCCGCTGGGAGCTGCACCATGACCGACCTCATCCTCGTCACCGGCGCCTCCGGCTTCGTCGGAAAATGGTGCGTGGTCAAGCTCCTGGAGAAGGGCTACCGCGTCCGCGGCACGGTCCGCTCAGAAGCCAAGGCCGCGCAGGTGCGCGAGACTGTGGGCGCCCTCGTTGGCGCTGAGGCGATGGCCCGGCTCGATCTCGTCCAGGCCGATATCCTCGACGACAAGGGCTGGCCCGAGGCCATGGCCGGCGTCGCGGCGGTGATGCATGTCGCCACCGTCATCCGCGGCGACGAGCCGCGCGACCAGAGCCTCGTCATCCGGCCCGCGCTCGAAGGCACTGAGCGCATCCTCAAGGCGACACACGCCGCCGGCATCAAGCGGCTGATCGTCACCTCCTCGATCGCTACCGTCGGCTATGGGCACGGCCACACGACCGGCACGCGCACCTATGACGAGACCCATTTCACCAATCTCGACAACATGCGCTGGACCTGGGCCTACTGCATCGGCAAGACCAAGGCGGAGCGTCTCGCCTGGTCGCTCGCCAAGGACTTCGGGCTCGAAATGACCACCATCCACCCGGGCGCCATCATCGGCCCGGCGCTCGATGAGGACGCCTCGATCTCGGTGGGCATGGTCGGCGGCCTGCTTGACAATTCGACCCCCGCACTGCCCAGCAACGGCTTCTCCATCGTCGATGTCCGCGACGTGGCCGACATGCATGTCGCGGCGCTCGAAAAGCCGGAGTCGATCGGCCAGCGCTACCTCGCCACCGCCGAATACATGCCGTTCCCCGAGGTCGGCCGCGTCGTGCAGGAGCTCTACCCGGACCGCAAGATCGTCAACCGCGCCGCCCCCGACTGGGCCATTCGCCTCGTTGCCATGTTCGGCGGCCCGGCACGCCAGATCATCAACGACATCGGCAACGTCAAGATCTTCGACGGCCGCAAGGGCGAAGCGCTGATGGGCCACGCCTACATTCCGGCCCGCCAGTCCATCAAGGATACGGCCGATGCCTATATCAGGTTTGGGCTGAAGCTGAAGATCAGCTGAGGTCGGGACGCCTGACCGTCAGCGCCGCACGACCAGCGCCGCCATCTCCGTCTGTCCCTCGGCGCTCAGCCCCTGGGCGACGCCGGCACGATCGGCTTCGGGCCGGTTCTGACTGGCCTTCCACTTGCCCTGGATGCGGCTGATCTCGATCTCGATGCCGAAGATGCCCTTGAGCTGCGCCGCGACATAGGGCCCGGGCGCGTCGCTCACCGCCCATGGATCCGGGCGCTTGCCTTCGTTGATATCGGTGAGTTCGCTGATCTGCGCCATCAGCCACGCCGGATCCTCGATGATGATCGGCCGGCCGCGCGCCTCGACAAGAACGTAGTTCCAGGTCGGCACGACCTTGCCGTGTTCCTGCTTGGAAGCATACCAGCTCGGCGTGATGTAGCTTTCGGCGCCCTGGAAGATCACCAGCGCCTCGCCACCGTCGCGGAACGCCGCGAACTGCTCGTTCGCCCTGGCCAGATGCGCCCTGAGAGTGCCATGCGGGCCGCGCGAGCGATCGAGTGTGAATGGAACGAGGTTCGCCTCGAGTCCGTTCGCGCCGTGCGTCACGATCGTGCCCAGCCGGTGGCTGTCGATCAGCGCGTGCAGCGCCTCCAGCCGGTCTTCGCGAAAGGCCGGCGGGCGATACATCAGTGCGCGAGCTCCGGCTGCGCTGCCCTGGCGTTCGCCGGTACGGCGAACAGGTCGTACTCGTCGGAGCCCGTCACCACGACGCTCACCTTGTCGCCCGGCTTGATGCCCTGCGCCTTGTCGACGATCACCTGGCCGTCGATGTCGGGGGCGTCCCATTTGGAGCGGGCGATGGCGCGGCCCTCGGCCGGGCGCACATCGTCGACCAGCACATCGATGGTGCGGCCGACCTTTTTGCTGAGCTGCGCGGTCGAGACGCCCTGCGCCACTTCCATGAGCTGCGCGAACCGCTCGTCCATCACCTCGTCGGGCACCACGCCCTCGAGCTCATTGGCCGGCGCGCCGGTCACCGGCTCGTACTTGAAGCAGCCGGCGCGATCGATCTCGGCTTCCTCGATCCAGTCGAGCAGGAACTCGAAATCCTCCTGCGTCTCGCCGGGGAAGCCGACGATGAAGTTGGAGCGGATGGTGAGGTCGGGGCAAATCTCGCGCCAGGATTTGATCCGGTCGAGCGTCTTCACCTGGTTGGCCGGGCGGCGCATCGCCTTGAGCACCTGCGGCGAGGCATGCTGGAAGGGGATGTCGAGATAGGGGAGAATCTTGCCCTCCGCCATCAGCGGGATCACCGCGTCGACATGCGGATAAGGGTAGACGTAGTGCAGCCGCGTCCACACGTCGAGCTGGCCCATCTCCTCGGCCAGCGTCTGGAACTTCGCGGTCACGTCGCGGCCGTGGAACTTGCTGGGCGCGTATTTGAGGTCGACGCCATAGGCCGAGGTGTCCTGGCTGATTACCATGATTTCCTTGACGCCCGACTTCACCAGCCGCTCGGCTTCGTAGAGCACCGAGGCGAGAGGGCGCGAGCTGAGGTCGCCGCGGATCTGCGGGATGATGCAGAACGAGCAGCGATTGTTGCAGCCCTCGGAAATCTTGAGATAGGCGTAGTGCTTGGGCGTCAGCCGGAGCCCGGCTTCGGGCACGAGGTCGATGAATTTGTTGGGCACCGGCGGCAGGTGCGCATGCACCGCGTTCACCACGCTCTCATACTGGTGCGGGCCGGTCACCGCGAGGACATTGGGATGCGTCTCGCGGATCAGCGTCTCCTCGACGCCCAGGCACCCCGTGACGATCACCTTGCCGTTCTCGTTGAGCGCCTCGCCGATCGCCTCGAGACTCTCCTGCTTGGCGCTGTCGAGGAAGCCGCAGGTGTTGACGATCACAACATCCGAGCCGGCATAGTCGCGGGAGAACTCATAGCCCTGCGCCCGCAGGGTGGTGAGGATGCGCTCGGAATCCACGAGAGCCTTCGGACAGCCAAGGCTGACGAGGCCGATTTTCGGTGCTTGGGTCATTGCGGCGCGGATATAGCCCAAATCCCTGGAAAAGCAATGATCGTCATCTTGCGATGAAGGCAGGGCAGGGCTGCACTCTCCCCGGAGCGGGCAACCTGACGAGAGTTCCGCTCTTTCCGGCCGCGGTGTGCGCCCACGACAAGGCGGCCTGACCTGGCGGCGCCTCCGGGACCCGTTGCTTCGGCGGAGCACAGAAAAAGCTATGCGGCGCGATGGCGGCTTTCTATGACCGGCCGAACGAGCCCCCTTGGGGGCGTTCGGTCCCAAGCGCAGACAAAGACCAGAGCCATGCAGATCATCGCCCCGACCGCCCGGCACGCCCCGCTGCTGCAGCAGCTCATGCGGGCGACCTTCACCGAGACCTTCGGGCCGCTCTATCCGGCGGCCGACCTCGCGGCCTATCTCGACAGCGCCTACGATCTGGACCGGCTCGCCGCCGAGCTCGCCGATCCGCGCAATCACTGGCAGCTCATCCTCGACGACGCCGGGGCACCGGTGGCCTATCTCGAATGCGTCCCCGCCCACCTGCCGCATCCCGAGCTGCGCCCCGAGCATGGCGAGATCGAGCGCATCTATGTTCTCCAGAGCCAGCAGGGCAGGGGGTTCGGCCGCCTGCTGATGGAGCGGGCCCTCGCGCATCTGGGCGAGCGCTATGGCCACGCGCCGCAATGGCTCGGCGTATGGAGCCAGAATGTCCGCGCCCAGGCCCTCTACCGCGCCTATGGCTTCGAGAAGGCCGGCGAGTACATCTTTCCCGTCGGCGACACGCAGGACCTCGAATTCATCTTCCGGCGGCAGCCCTAGAGCTTGGGTCCCGGCGTCCGCCGTGCCGTGCGGCGCGGTCCGCGCGGCGGCGTGATCTCGATATCGGGCGCCGGCACCGTGGCCGGCGTGATCAGGTCGTCGACATCGAGCAGGTCGTCGTCCTCGTCCTGGTCGGCGATGTCGTGGATGGCATCGCGCACATCCTCGAGCAGGGAGGCGGAGCCGGTGCGCGACTGGTTGATCAGGTCCACCGTGCTCTCATTGGCCCGGAAATAGACGAGCAGCATCTCGGCCAGCACGCGCAGCAGCAATATGCCGAGCGCGCCATAGGCGACGATCTGCAGCAGCCCCCACAGGCCCGCCCCAAAGCTCTGCGCGAAGGTCGCGAACAAATGCTCGACGCCCCACAACAGGAACGCGAACAGCCCCACCACGTAGAGCAGGGGGATGAGCCTGAGGCCCAGCACGCTGTTCATCCGGAACAGGGTGTTGCCCCCGAAAATGCGCTTGAGATCGTCTGACGTCATTGGCTGGCCCCCAATCGGCGAGTCATCCCTAAGATGGGGGGCTTAGGCGGCGCTGACAAGCGATTCCGCCCCACCGGCGGCGACAACCGGCCCGAAGCGCCGCTCGAAGGCCGCCCGTAGCGCCATGTCGACCTCCGGCATGGAAGCGATCTGGCCCAGATCCTCGAGGCTCGTCACGCCGCGATCGGCGATTCCGCACGGCACGATCCCGTCGAAATGGCCGAGATCGGGCGCCACGTTGAGCGCGATGCCGTGCGTCGTCACCCATTTGCTGACGCGCACGCCGATGGCCGCGATCTTGCTCTCGCCGCCCGGCCGCCCCGGCTGCTTCACCCAGACGCCGATCCGCCCCTCGCGCGTCTCGCCCACCACATTGAAGGCGTTCAGCGTGTCGCCGATCCAGCCCTCGAGCCCCTGCACGAGGCAGCGCACGTCGCGGCCGCGTTCCCTGAGGTCCAGCATCAGATACACAACCCGCTGTCCCGGGCCGTGATAGGTGTACTCGCCGCCACGGCCCGCCTCGTAGACGGGGAAGCGGTTGGGCTGCAGCAGGTCGCGCACCTCCGCCGAGGTCCCCGCCGTATAGAGCGGCGGGTGCTCGACCAGCCACACCAGCTCCTCGGCCTCGCCGCGGGCGATGGCGGCGGCGCGCTCCTTCATGCTCGCGAGCGCAACGGGATAATCGACCGGCCCGGACGCGACGACCCATTCCGCCGGCCGGCCATCCGCCCGCCGCAGCTTGTCGGGCCCAACGCACATTAACGCTTCGGTAATCATCGGCAGCCGATGCTCGCGAGGGGGCGTCCGGTCTGATTCAGCCGGCGCAGTGTCGGAACTATATATGAACACTCTCGATCAGATTGAAGTCGACATCACGGTTGAACTGGGCTCGGCCACCATGCCGATCCACCATCTGCTGCGCATGGGCCGTGGGGCCATCATCGAGCTCGATTCGACCGAGCGTGATCCGCTCCGCATCTATGCCAACAACACGCTCGTCGCCCGCGGCGAGGTGAAAGTCGATGACGGCCATTTGTCGGTCGAAGTGACCGAAAAGATCTTCAAACTGGGCTGATCCGGCCGCCTTGCGCCGCACGATTTAATCGCTTGCACCCCGCCGCGCGCATTGCTACACGCTCCCTCGCTTCGCCCCCGCGGCGTCGCTCCTACCACTGGCGTGCGGTCGTGGCGGAATTGGTAGACGCGCAGCGTTGAGGTCGCTGTGCCGCAAGGCGTGGAAGTTCGAGTCTTCTCGACCGCACCATCACTCTCAGATTTCCCTGTGAGGCCAAATAGTTGAGGCAGATCAGGACGTTGTAGTCGCCCCTCACTACAAAGGGCACTACAAAATGACCATTTCAATGCCGAGCCTAAAGAAAGCCCCGAACGGCGACCACGTCGCCCGCAAGGCAATCCCTGCCGACATCCGCGAAGCCTATGCAGCCGCCTATGGCGTCAAGCGTGAGGCCCTGTTTCGTCATCCGCTCGGAGCACCCGCCGCTCAGGTTCAGAAGGCGTACGGCGAATGGCTGTCCGAGGTGCAAGGACGCATCGCCGCCCTTCGAGCCGCAGCACGTGGCGAAGCAGTGACGATGTCCACTCGCGAGCTGCACGAATTGGCGGCGCGCTGGTACTTCTGGTTCACTGCAATGCACCACGAGGAGCCAGGCACCGTCGAGCAGTGGGAAAACCTCTCCGACCAGATGCGGGACCTTTGGGAGAGCGGTCGCAGTGGGCTGGGAGCGCCGGAGGAGGATGACGAGCAAGAGGTAATCGGACCGGCCCTTCGGAGACGTATCCGCGCGAGGCTCATCGAGCTGTCGCAGCTCCCGTCATTTCTCGCGGTTGAAGCCCTCAACTTGTCGCAGCAGTCCATCGAAGCGCTCGTAGATGGACCATTGCGAGGTGAGTTCGGGTCTGCTCTGCGGATACTGATGCGTTGGGCCTCAGGGGACTTTGCACCCGATGCACGCGCAGTCGGGCGCGGGGAGGGGAGGCGGGGAGCTTCGCCCCAGAGTGGCGGGACTGGGATGACGGCGTGGCAGGCGTTCGAGGGCTGGGTGGCTGCCACGGCGCCGAGTGCTTCTACCGTCAACAGATGGCGCGCCATGTTCCTCGACCTCGACAGGCGGTTCGACGGCAAGGATGTGGCGCAGTACACCGGAGAAGACGCACGCGCGTGGCGCGACGCGCTGCTGGCGGACGGGAAGTCTCGCGTCGTGGTGCGAGACGTGTGGCTTACGGCTGCTCGCGCGATCTTCAACTGGTTGCGCGAGGAGAAGCGGCTAATCCCGGCGAACCCCTTCCACGAGGCAAGGCTCAAAAAGGGGAAGGTCACGAGGACGCGCGAGCCGTTCTTCTCCCAAGAGGAGATCAGGACCATCCTCTCGGCGGCTTCTGAACCCGCGTCCCCGCGCCTTAGCGAGCACCTCCGCAACGCCTATCGCTGGGTCCCTTGGCTGTGTGCATACACCGGGGCCAGATCAGGCGAGGTCACGCAGCTCCGCGCCGAAGATGTGCGCAAGGATGCCGAGACCGGCGCATGGGTCATAGCAATCAACCCGGAGGCCGGGACGGTGAAAGGGCAGGTGGCCCGCACCGTGCCTCTGCACGAGCACCTCGTTGAGCAGGGATTTGTCGAGTTCGCGGTCGCGCGCAAGAGAGGCCCTCTATTCTACGACCCCACTCGACACGCGACCAACGACAACCCCACCAATCCGGTTAGGCCGCCGTACGTGCTGGTGCGGCAACGGCTCGCAGCTTGGGTGCGCAGGGCCGGCGTGACCGATGAGGGCATAAGCCCGAACCATGCGTGGCGGCACACCTTCAAGCGACGCGGCGTCAAGAAACCCGCCGAGATTGAGATGCGTCTGCTCGACGCGATCTGCGGTCACTCTGACGGGCGGGCGAAGGCGGTCTACGAGACCCCCACCTTGGACGAGCTGGTCGCTGCCATCGCCAAGTTCCCCCGGTACGAAGTGGGCGCTTAGGGAGCGTCTCTGGAGACCTGTAGTGGGCCTCGTGGCGCTTCCCGCTAGTATCCGGCCAACAAGCCTCACGCCCCCGTGCGGGTCTCCTCGGACGTTTCCGCGCCCGTGCCCTTCATCATCAAGGACGCGACCATGACCACCTTCCTCGCCATCGCGGCGGGCATCATCACCTTCCTCGTCACCCAGTTCATCGGAGCGATGTTGATCGCTCTGCTGGGCACCTCGCATCAGGCGCTCTACTTCATCGCAACCTACGGCCCTACGAGGCTCCTGCTGCGCCTCGCGATGTGGTCGTTCTGCGCGTGGCTCGGGGTGCTCATCTACTCGGCCCTCGCTTGACGGCAACGGCGGGGGCGCTCTCGTGCTCTCGCCACTTCCTTCCGCCCCGACTGCGACCAGTATCGAGCGAAGGGTGGCACGATAGCCTTAGTCCATCTCGGGAATGTCGCCGTGCCGGAACAGCACGTTGGGTTCTCCGAAGTCGCCTGTGTCAGGCCGCGCTGAGCGGGACCACGCGATGACCCCTGCATGTTGCCCGGCGATGGTCTTTGCGGCGCGGACCGCGCGCTCCTCTGATGGCATTTCGCGAGGCTCGAAGGCATCCCGCAGCTCGCCCTCCTCATCGCGGTCGAAGGCCAGGAGCACGATCAGGTGCGTGGGCTTCAACACCGGCTCTTGTCCGCTCACCTCGGTTTCCCCACTGGACTTGACCTCAACGTCGTTCGTAGAACGGAACGAGAACAACTTCAAGCCGAGTAAGCGTCGCCGTGCCTGAGAGCAATCCCCCCGCTCGCCGCTACCCCGGCAAGTACCACCGGCTCAGGGACGCCGCCGAGATCGGCCAGCTCATCGTCGTGCGCTGCTCGCTGTGCCGCCGCTCGGCCACCTACCTAGCCGCCGACCTCGTGACGATGATGGACCCTTTCCGGGACGCGCAGGAGCCGCCGTTCACCTGCTCGAAGTGCGGTCGGAGGGACTACCTCAGGGTGACCTTGCGCCTGCCCGAGGCGGGCGATTGGGGGAGCCTTCCGGTGCGCCGTCCGGGGCCGGTGAGGGTGACCCAGACGTGGCGGACGGTGAAGCTCGGAGACTGATCAGGGCGCACCCTAGGAGGGCTGGATCAATTGGTGCCCACCCTAGGAGACCTCGCGATTACCCCGCCCCATAGGGCCTAGCAGCTCGGGGGCCGATTTCAGCCCACCTTAGGAGGCCCCGCGCCTCCGGCTCAATTGCGGCCCCCAATAACAGGGGAACCGGCCCAATTGCCCCTCCCCCTAGGAGACGGACAACTCGACCGACCGCCCCCTCTCACCGCACCTCATCCGCCCGGCACGCTGCTGGGCCATTCCCACATGGAAACCAAGATGACCCTAGACCTCGATCCCACTTCGTCCTTGACCTCTCAACTCAGCGACCTCGACCGCTCGATCAGCCGACTTGAAGCGGAGCAAACGGACCTCCGGCCCACCCCCGCTCACTACGCTCGGCTGCCCCTGTCAGGGCTCACCCTGCTGCCCGAGGTGTTCGCAGTTCGCGGCCCAAAACTCAGCGAGTACCACTTGAGCCTGCTCGGACGTTCCCTCACCCAACGCGGCGACCTCGACCCAGTCCTTGTCGTGGCCGTTGGCGCTCGGGTGGTCGTCGTGGACGGCTATCACCGCGTTGAGGCGTACGAACGTGACAAGCGTGGCGACGTGCCCGTGAGCTATTTCATCGGCAGCGTGCGAGAAGCCGTGCTCGAGGCCGCCTCACGGAACTCTCGCGCCGTCTTGCAGATGTCCAACGGGCAGCGGCAGGACCTCGCGTGGCAGCTCGTGAACGCCAACTTCACGCTCAAGCAGGTGACCACGTCAACGGGCATCTCACGGGCTCAGGTAGGCATCATGAGGCGCGCCAAGAGGGCGCTGGGCGATGACGCTGCCGAGGAAGCGACTTGGTATGGGGCGCGTCGGCGTGCCGAGGGCAAAGGCGTCATCGAGTGGAGCGAGAAGGAGCGCGAGGAGATGCTTGCTGCTCGCATGCAGGCCATTGCCGACAAGATGCGTCGGACGTTCAGCAACAAGCTGGCGACGCAACCGGAGATTTTCGCGGGAGCCACTGCCATCTTCATGGGCCGCAACCTCCCGGACGTGATGAACTTCCTACGGTCCTACCTTCCCGAGGACGACAGCCCCCTTGACGCTGAGTTCTGAGCCAAGCAGCGGGCCACGAGGGCTAAATCCCTACGGGTGCGAAATTAGCACCTCGTGGCCTCTCCCCTGCTTCCTGGAGCCAGAGTGTTTTCTGACAAAAATCCGAGGCGACAAGATCAGACTGAGCTGAGGCCAGCGTCCCCCCTCGCCCTCATGCCCGCATCAGAAGCCTGCCGGGCTCGGTCCTCGGGTCATTAAGGATGGTCTTGTCCCGGCGGTACTTCTCCACCACGCGAGCCAGACGACGCTTCCGCTCTTTGCGGTCCTGCTTCGCGATGCCGGGGAAGACCGTGCGGTAAGGCATAGGGTCAACGTGGGGAGCCATCCGGCTCTCGTTGGTTGCGTACCACCAGACTTGAAAGACCTGCACCTCCACGGGCAGCCGCGCCTCCCGCTGCATGTAGTCCAGCCAGCCCATGAACAGGACCGCGTCGTTGGCCTCGTCCGAGAAGTCCGCCATCAACTCTTCGTCCTCGCGGGCGGTCTTGTTGTCGGCCTTGTAGAAGTGCTTGATGGCGTTCCAGTACTGGTTGCGCAGGCGCTTCACCTTGGCGAAATCCACTTCCGGGAACGTCGCGAGGATGTGGCTCGACAGGGTGTCCAAGCCCGACTGCTCCGCGAGCCCCTCCATCACCTCCGTGCCTCCGCACGCCAGCGCGTGGACGGAGATGGGGTCGCGATCTTGGATGAAAAGGCTCAGTGCCGTTCCGAGCTGCGCACGGGCCACCCTCAGCTTGATGCTCATGGCTCCTCCGGGTTTTCTTGACCCATACCGAAATCCTCTCAGCGCGACCACTCGCCCACACCCCGACTTCCGGGCATCGCATCACACCGTTGACATCATACCGAAATCAAGTCTATACGGTATAAAATAGAACGGGAGTCCATCATGACCAAGCGGGTCGGCATCTACCTTCGCGTGTCCACCAAGGACCAGACCACCGAGAACCAGCTCCGCGAGCTGCGTACGGTCGCAAAGAGGGCGGGCTGGGATGTCGTGGGGGTGTATGAGGACGCGGGCATCTCCGGCGCGAAGGGCCGGGACAAGCGCCCCGAGTTCGACAAGCTCTTGCGGGCCGTGACGCAGCGCAAGATCGACATGGTGGCCGCGTGGTCCGTAGATCGATTGGGGCGTTCCCTCCAAGACCTCGTCGTCTTCCTCAACGATCTCAGGGCTCACGGAGCGGACCTCTATCTACATCAGCAGGCACTCGACACGACGACCTCATCAGGGCGCATGATGTTCGGGATGATCGCCGTGTTCGCTGAATTCGAGCGGGAGATGATCCAAGAGCGCGTCAACGCGGGCCTCGCTCGGGCCAAGGCAGAGGGCAAGAAGCTCGGCAGGCCCACCGTGGGGGACGAGGTGGAGGCGCAGGTGCGCGAGCTGCGAGCAACGGGCATGGGCATCGTGAAGGTGGCCAAGACGCTCGGCATCGGGGTCTCAGCGGTCCAGCGTATCGCGGCTCCCTCCGCGTCCGCGTGAGGCGGGGTGTCTGTTATTTTTGATTGGGTGGGGGGCGTGTTAGGAGCAATTCGACACAGGCGCGCACTCACGTCTCCCGCTGCAAAAGAAACCGAGCCAGCTTCTCTCGCAAGTCCGGCAACCGGGTCGGGGTGGTTTCGCACTCCCAAATGGTGAAGACCCGCCAGCCCAGTTTCGCGAGCGCAAGAACTGCGTTCTGATCCCTTTCCCGATTGCGATCGATCTTGGCGCGCCAGAACGTCGCGTTCGTCGATGGTTTGAAAGCTCGCTTGCAGCCGTTGTGCCCGTGCCAGAAGCAACCATTGACGAAAACCACGGACCGCAGTCGCGGGAACACCAAGTCGGGCGTGCCGGGAAGGTCTCTCCGGTGGAGCCGGAAGCGCAGCCCCATTGCATGGGCCATCTTCCGCACCTGCATCTCTGGCTTCGTGTCTTTCGACCGAATGCGCGCCATTAGGGCAGATCGCTGCGGCGTCGGTGCCGTTTTCATTGCATCATCGTTATGCCAACTTGAGACTATCAAGCGCCAGAATCGGCGCTAAAGATGGCCGGGCCGGGTCGCGCAGATCGCGCCACGGCTCCAGGTCAAGAATTGTGGGGGATTCCTTGGGATTTGTGTCTAAGCCGCAGGCGTATGCCGCCAGAGGCACAAACACGGCATGGTACAGGGGGTGGGACCTCACAGACGAAGAGCGTGCTCGGTTTAGGGAATCCAATCGGCTTGCCCAAGCGGCCAAGGCCCGGGCGCTTCGAGGAGAGTACGAAGGCCCCAAACACCCGATTCCCAAGCCGCAACTCGATCCATTGTCACTGATGCCGCAGTTGCGGCGAAACGGCCTAACGGCGCTGAGCCTCTTTGCAGGCTGCGGCGGCCTCGACCTCGGATTTGACCGGGCGGGGTTCCGTCACAAGGCGTCATACGACATCCTCGCAGAGACGGGCGCAGTATTGCGGGCTGCCCGCCCAAAGTGGACGGTCTACTCCGGTCCCACGGCAGGCGATGTCACCGCCATCGATTGGCGAGCCTATCGCGGTGAGGTTGATGTCCTACACGGTGGACCGCCATGTCAGCCATTCAGCCTCGCTGGCAACCGCCGAGGCGCCGATGATGTTCGCGACATGGTGCCTGAGTTCGTCCGCGCAGTTCGTGAAGTGATGCCTCGCGCCTTCCTAATGGAGAACGTCTCGGGGCTTGCCGCTAGGAAGTTCGCTGATTACCTGCAAGGCGTGTTGTTTGGCCCGCTGGGCAGGAAGTACGACATCGTGACATTCGCTCTTAACGCCGCTGACTTCGGCGTTCCGCAGCGCAGGGCGCGAGTGTTTTTCGTCGGCACTCTCAAGTCGTTAGATGCGAAGTTCACGCCGCCCAAGGCAACTCATGCTTGGGAGGCTGAGCCCACCAAGGGTCCGCGAACCATGGGCATGCGCGCTGCACTTGGCCTGCCAGACATTGGATACGACGGCCTTGCGCCGACTATTAGAAGCGGTTGGACGGGTCCGAGACACACAACCAGCGTTGTGAACAGCGCGACCTCGATGGTCGCGTGGAACAGGCTCGGTGTGTGGCCGAACGGCGTGGCCGCGTCCCGAGAAGCGGCAGCGGATTTCGCAGCAAAGGGCGGCCACTTCCGCTTATCCGTGCCCGATTGCATGTTGCTGCAAGGCTTCCCCGAAGACTGGCCCATAGAGCCACCAGTCTACAAAGCGCTCGGCCTGATAGGGAACTCCGTGGCGCCTCCAATGGCCTACGCAGTTGCGAAGGCCCTAGGCGCAGCCTTGTCTAAGGCGTTGGCAAAGATCGACGCCTGACAGACCAAGCCTTCAACAAGCGGCGGAGAGTGGCCGCATGGTTCTTGGTGATGGGCGGATAGTGGTCGAAGTATGCGTAGGGGATGTGAGGGTTATTGAGTGTCGAGCCGCGCTCTAGGATGTAGCGGATGCGGCGCCTGAAAATCTCCAACATCCGCTCTGGTGTGTAACCAGTCGGTGTGTCGCGCAGCGCTAGGTACTCTTTGGCGGACATCTGGAGCTTTTGTAGGCGCTTCGCGTCGAGAACCGTGTAGTTGGGCTTGTCTCCGATGACTGACTTCATTTCAGCTACTGAGACCATTTGAGGCACGACATCCGCCAGACGAAAGTCGGATTCGATGTAGCTCCATTTCTTCTCAATCCATGGGGCCATGTCGTCCGGCGAGGCGTAGCGGCATTCGGCCAACACGCCCTTAGTGTAGAGTGCAATAATCCAATGTTTGTTGCGCCATTTCTCAATGTGGTCCCGCCCAAGATCGCGTACGGTGCTTAGTCCACCACGGGTCGTCGTGACCGATTTCAGCTCAAACTCGAATGTATCCTTTCCCAGTGTGAGGATGGCGTCCGTGCCGTGCCGCACCCGGTTGGCAGGACGCTCAAGGTTGAAGACATCCACAAGCTGATTTTCGCGTGCGTCGTCTTGTGCTGCCATGGGGATTACTCAGCCCGATGTGGGCGCGGGGGAATCGTTTCCAAATGATAGGGCAGTTGACAGCCCCTACAAACAGCCCCTACAAAGCCTCTGTTGGCGGCGACGAATACGTCAATGAAATCAACGTGATCTGGCGGCGAGAGTTGTCTCTTCTCGACCGCACCATCTCCCTGGCTTGGCCGGACCACCGGCACTGGGTTGCTCTGATGCCTCCCACCGTGCTTGCCGCGACAATTCATGATCCTACTGGGCGCCTGGTTGAGGCGGTGCCGTCGCTGGCGGTGCGGTTTGCTGAGGCGTTTGCGGGCGTTGTCTGCAATATCTCCGACCAGACGCATCCCGAGGTCGTCCGGCTGGCCCGCGGGCTTGGCCCGGTGATGCTGCATCCGACCGGGCTTGCGACCGTCGGGCGCGCGCGGCGGGAAGCCGTAGCGCTGGCGCTCGAGCAGGGAGCGCCGCAGCTGCTTTACTCCGATTTCGACCATCTGTGCCGCTGGCTCGAGGGCGATCCTGGCGAGCTGGCGGCGCTGCTCTCGGGCCAGCCCGGGGTCGACGTCCTCATCATCGGGCGCTCGGCGCGCGCCTTTGCTGCCGAACCGGCGCGGCTGCGCGAGACCGAGGCGCTGGTCAACCGCGTCTACGCCATGATGACTGGTCGGGCCGCTGACCTGATGTTTGCCGTCCGCCGCCTGTCGCGGCCCGCGGCTGCGGCGATCGTCGCGCAGTCGCAGGTCGACACCCTCGCCAGCGATGCCGACTGGCCGCTGCTCGCCGAGCGGCTGGGGTTCAGCATCGGCACCGCCGCTTCCGACGCCCTCTACTACCGCACCATGGACGAGTATGGCGCGCCCGCCGACAGTGGCGACGGCGACCCCGGCAACTGGATCGCGCGCCTCGAATTCGCCGCGCTCCACGCCGGCGCCATGCGGGCCTATCTGGCGGACCGCTGACGGCCGGGTGTCGGCCAAATGCGACCATCATTTCGTCGCCCGGCGGCGCTAGGCAGGGAGCCTGATGAGGGATTCTGTTAACGTTGTCACAATGGGCTTGGACGCCGCGGACGATTCGTACAGGGTTTTGCCGTGATCCGTGTGCCTGCGTCCCCCGTCGACTCGCCGCTTCTTGCCGTCATCGTCCTCAGCCTCGGTGCGCCTCCCGAACTCACGGACGCCGTTCGATCGCTGCTCGCGCAGGACGCCCCGGCCGAGCTGATCGTCGTCAATTCGGGCGGCGGCGACGCGGCGGCGCGCCTGCCAGCCGGCGGACAGGGGATCCGTGTGATCTCGGTCGACGAGGTCCTCTGGCCCGGCACCGCGCGCAACCTCGGCATCGGCGCAAGCCGGGCCCCGTTCGTGGCCTTCCTCGCTTCCGACTGCATCGCCGAGCCGGGGTGGGTGGCCGCCCGCATCGACTATCACCTCCAGGGCGCCAGCATGGTCGCCAGCGCCGTGGTCAACGCGCAGCGCGGCAACGTCGCGGCAGCCCTCTCGCATTTGCTGACCTATGCCGGCCGCGACCCGGACATCCACCCCGATCGCGCGGCTCCCTATGGAGCCAGCTATGCCCGCTGGCTGTTCGAGGTGCACGGCCCGTTCCGCGAGGACCTGCGCGTCGGCGAGGACACCGAGTTCCGCCTGCGCCTCGAGGCGTTCCACACGCCCGTCTGGGGCCCGAAGGTGCGCACGGTGCACCGCAATCCCGCGTCCCTCCTGGCGCTCCTCCGCGACCGCTATGTCCGCGGTCGCCGGCAGGGCCAATACTGGCCGCTGCAGCGCCGGGGCGGGCTCGTGCAACGGTTGCGTCGCGGCATGCGCGCGGCCGAGGCCGACCTGTCGATCTTGCCGGCATCGGCATGGCCGTTCGTGCGGCTGCCGCGCCTCCAGCTCGGCGCCGCGCTGTTCGCCTACGAACTGGGCTACCGATCAGGGCGGCGGCAAAGCGCAGGCGGGCAGGGGCCCGAAATGCTGGCGCTGGCCCACATGATGGCCCGGCGCTGGCCCAAGGCCCACGACGCCCTGCGCACGGCAGGCCAGCGGCCGGAGGGCGAATTGGTGCGCCCGGAGCCGGCCCTCTATGCCGTGATCTGCAGCAGCCACATGGGGGCGGTCGCCGAGGCGCGGCGGCTCGCATCGGCCGCGGTCGGGCAATGGCCCGACCATCGCGGCCTGTCGCTCCACAACGCGCGGTTTGCGCCACCGGATGGGCAGGCCGCGCTCGCCGCATGGGACGGCCACATCGCCCGCTTTGGCCCCGATCACGACGCGCTCGCTGGCCGCGTGGCGGCGTTGCTACAGCTCGACCGCCTGGATCACGCGCGGGCCGGCTGCGACGCGCTCGAGGCCGCCTATCCCTATTCGGCCGCCGGCGCCTGGGCACGCGTCGATATCGCCCTCGCGGCGCGCGAGTGGGACGAGGCGCTGGCTGCACTCGACGCCCTTCAGGCGCGCTTCGGTCAGCCAGCCGCACTCGAGCGGAAGCTCACCCTGCTCGCCGCCCTCGATCGGCCCGAGGCGGCCGCGCGGGCCGGCGGCGCGCTCGCACAGGTCGATCTCGATGGCTATCTGCGTGCCGCGCCGCTTCTGGCGCGTGTCCAGGGTACGCCCGGGCTGCTCGCCGAGCTTGCCGGCCGTCACGCGCCGCGCATCGCCGCCTCTGATGCCCTGCTCGCGCGTTATGTGGGCGCGCTCAACAGCAATGGCGCCGCCGACGCCGCGCTGGAGCTTGTCGAGGGCACCAGCCTCGGGCCGGACCAGCGGCGCCCGCTCCGCCTGTCCAGTCTGCTGACGGCAGGGCGCCACGCCGAGGCGTGGGAGCTGTTCAAGCGCGGCAACCGCAGCCTTGCGCCCTATGGCGTCGCCACCTTCTCCGCACTGCTGGCCGCGGGGCTCGTCGTCGGCGACGACGAGACGGTTGCCCGGCTGGTTGAGCGGGCATCGGCGTCGGCGCGGCCGGACCTTGCCGGCGAGGCGGCGCTCCAGCGCCGGCGCCTCAGCGATCTCGCGGCGCTGCGCTCGGAGCTGCCATCGACGGCGGCGGAGCCTGTCGCGATCGCGGCATCGGCCGGCGAGCCGCAGCGGCTCCTCGCGCAGCTTCGCGCGACGCATCCTCGTGCCTTCATCGATCCCACCTTTGGCCTCGACGATGTGCTCGAGGTCGCGGCGGCCATCGCCACCGCAGCGGACCGCCGCAAGCCCCTGTCACTGATCCGCCTGGGGGACGGGGAGGGCACGCTGCTGCCCTACCGCCCCGAACTGCAGGCCTTCGCCCCGATCGACCGGCGGTCCACCGCGGTCGTCTGGTGGGGCGCCGACGCCCGCGCGCTCGACGTCGCCCCTATCGCCCGGATGCTCGAAGCCGCCGTGCGGGACGCGGACATCCTGGGCGTTCCCGATCGTCACCGGCTGGCGCAGGCCGGCTCCGCCGTTGCCGGCGATGGTCTCGACGGCGCCGCCAAGAACGCGCGCGGCCTGCTCGCTGTGCTCGATTTCGCCCTCGCCGGCGTGGCGCCGGACACGCTGCTCACCTCCTGCCACGTGCATCAGTCCCTCAGCAGCTGGGGCCTCTGGGACGTCCTGCTGCCGCGCCTCGGGCCGCTGTCCCTCGTCACCTGTCATGAGGAGCTGGCCCCGGCCCTCGCGGCGCGGTTCGGCGCGACGATCGGCACGGTGCATCTCGTGCCTCCCGAGCGCAAGCATGCTGGCCGCTTCGCCTCGCAGGTCGGCGGCCGGCATTATCCCGAGCGGTTCGAGCAATTGCGGTACGAACTGCGGCGCACGGGTCCGGGGCAGGTGGTGCTCGTCGCGGCAGGCGTCCTCGGCAAGGTCTACTGCCAGTGGATCAAGGCCGCCGGCGGCGTCGCGATCGATGTGGGCAGCGCTGCCGACATGTGGGCCGGCTACTACACGCGCTCGACCGACGAGAATGCGAGCTATGCCGTCCTGCCGGGCGCGGTCGACGGCCTGCGCCGGCTCGCTCGCCACGATCCGCGCGCCGCCGCCATCGTCGGCTAGCCGGCGGTCGGCCGTTTCGCCGCCAGCCGCTTGGGCGCCTTGTAGCGCCAGGCGTTCTCGATGCGCAGCGCCAGTTCCTCGTCGCCGATCTGGTCGAGCCGCACCATCAGCGCCGGCCAGCCCTCGAAGTGCGGCGTCTGGAAGTAAATGTCGGGCGCCATTTCCATCAGCATCTCCTTCACCTCGAGCGGGCAATGGAGAACCATGATGCCGCCGGCCTTGATGCTGACGAAGGGCCGGTCGTGCACCCGCAGCGCCGGCTGGCCGAAGCTCGTGCCCACCGCGATGTCCTCGAGCTTGAGCTTCCTCGCGAGCCGGACCAGCCGGTCGAGCGACTTGTCCGCGCTGCTCTTGGCTGGCATGTGCCGTTCCTCCGCTCTTGAGTCTGGCGCATATGGGCTCGATTGGCTACACCGCGCATGACTCGAGCCCGGATCGCGGATGACCGACAGCCCCGACATCGCTGACAGCGTGGCGCCCGGCGTTGATCCCGACGCCCTGCGCGACGCCGACGACCACCTCAACCCGCACTGGGTCGAGCGCCTGCGCGCCAAGCTCGCCGAAGACGACACCGCTGCCGTCGCCGAGCTGACCGAGCCGCTGCATGCCGCCGACATGGGCGACCTGCTGGAGGCCCTGGACGCCGAAGAGCGCGTCCGGCTCGTCACCATCCTTGGCGACAAGTTCGACTTCTCGGCGCTGACCGAAGTCGACGACACGGTGCGCTCCGAGATCATCGATGAGCTGCCCACCGCCGATGTGGCGCGCGGTGTTGCCGAACTCGACAGCGACGACGCCGTCCACATTCTCGAGGACATCGACATCCCCGAGCGCGAGGAAATCCTCGCCCAGATGCCGGCCTTCGAGCGGCTGAGCCTCAAGCGGTCGCTCGACTTCCCCGAGGAGTCGGCCGGCCGTCTGATGCAGACGGACTTCATCGCCATCCCGCCCTACTGGTCGGTGGGCCAGACCATCGACTATCTGCGCAGCGAGAAGGACCTGCCCGACGAGTTCTTCCAGATTTACGTCGTGGACGCGGCCTACAATCTCCAGGGCATCATCCCGCTCGACAAGTTCCTGCGCTCCAAGCGCGACGTGCGCATTGGCGACCTGATGAATGCCGATGTCATCGAGGTGCTGGCGACCGAGGACCAGGAAGAAGCGGCGCGCGATTTCGAGCGCTACGATCTGGTCGAGGTGGCGGTTGTCGACGAGAGCCGCCGGCTCGTCGGCGTGCTCACCATCGACGACATCGTCGACGTCATCCACGAGGAGGCGACCGAGGATATGCAGCTCCTCGCCGGCGTCGGCGACGAGGAGCTTTCCGACGGCGTCGCGTCGACGGTGCGCGGGCGCGCCACCTGGCTGGTCGTCAACCTCGTCACTGCCATGCTCGCCTCCTTCATCATCGGCCTGTTCGACGCCACCATCGAGGAGATGGTTGCCCTGGCCGCGCTCATGCCCATCGTTGCCTCGATGGGCGGCAATGCCGCGACGCAGACAATGACCGTCACCGTCCGCGCCTTGGCCATGCGCGAGCTCGACAGCTACAAGATCCGCCGCCTCATCCTGCGCGAAATAGCCGTCGGCGTTCTCAACGGCTTGATCTTCGCCATGCTGCTGGGCCTCCTCACCTGGCTGCGCTTCTTCAATCCCGGGCTCGGCGTCGTCATCGCGCTGGCCATGATCGTCAACATGATCGCCGCCGGCACCGCCGGCATTCTCATTCCGCTCACCCTCAACCGCTTCAAGGTCGATCCCGCGGTGGCCTCCTCGGTGTTCGTCACGACCGTCACCGACGTCGTGGGCTTCTTCGGCTTCCTCGGCCTTGCCGCCTTGTCGATGCGCGTCTTCGGAATGGCGTCGTGACTGGTACGACGTTCCAGCCATGATCCACATGATCAAGCTCTGCGTCGGCGTCGCCACGCTCGAGGAGCTCGAATCCTACCGCGAGGAGCGTGCCCATTGGTGGGGCGCCGACTATGGCGAGAACGTCCATGTCCATCGCACCCGCACCATGCCCAGGCGCCGCGCCGAGATGGAGGGGCAGGCCTCGATCTACTGGGTCATCTCGGGCGTCATCCGCTGCCGCCAGCTCATCCTGCGCCTTGCGGAGGCCGTCGATTCCGAGGGGCTCGCCTGCTGCGACATCATCATGGCGCCCGACCTGGTCCGCGTCAGCCCGCGCCCGAAATCGCCGTTTCAGGGCTGGCGCTATTTCGATCCCAAGGACGTCCCGCCTGACCTCGGGAAGGACGGCTCCGCCGAAGAGGGCGACCCGGAACTGGCACTGGAGCTGTCAAAGCTGGGGCTGATTTAGGCGGGCCGCGTCGGGATGGGCGGCGGGGTGCTCCGAGAGCTTCACATGCCGATGAGTGTTGACCGCAGCGATGGGTCGCGAACGGACGAATCCCTCGGCCGCCCGCCCGTCAAGTCAAATACCCCCGCTGCCGCCCGTCCGCGCGCGGTTGTGACCAAACTGCCTCTTGAACCAAATCACGATTTCGCCGCAGGGTCCGCGGGGGGACATGGAGGCCGTCCTTGGGGCGTACGGGCACGCATGTCATAGTCATCGGCAATGAGAAGGGCGGGTCGGGCAAATCCACGACCGGCTTCCACCTTGCCATCTACCTGCTCTATCAGGGCTACAAGGTTGCCTCGATCGACGTCGACTCCCGCCAGCAGACTTTCACCACCTACGTGAAGAATCGGCGGAACTGGGCGCAGCAGCGAGACCTCAAGCTGCCGCACACCACCCATTTCCACCTGCCGATCCCCAAGTCCGACTCCATCAAGGAGAACCAGAAGCTCGAATTCGACCTGTTCCGGCAGGCGGTGGTCGAGGTCGAGGGTGTCGCCGACTTCCTCGTCGTCGATACGCCGGGCTTCGACACGCATCTGACGCGCCTTGCTCATTCGCTTGCCGACACCCTCATCACGCCGCTCAACGACAGCCTCATCGATCTCGACGTGATGGCGCACGTCGACCCCGTCACCGGCGACCCCCGCGAGATGAGCCACTATGCGCGACTGGTGCAGCGCGCCCGCACCGAGCGCCTCGCCATCGACGGCCGCACCATCGACTGGATCCTCGTGCGCAACCGCATCTCGATGCTGTCGTCGCGCTCGATGCGGCTCGTCCAGTCGGCGATCGAGAAGATCGCCGTGCGCCTCGGCTGCCGCGTCGCCGAGGGCATCGCCGAGCGCGTCATCTTCCGCTCGCTGTTCCCCATGGGCCTGACCGTCTTCGACCCGCTCGACGAGGAGTTGCTCGGCGGCCTGCCGTCGATGTCGCACCTCAGCGCCCGCCAGGAATATCGGCAGTTGCTCGACGCGCTGCGCCTCCCCATCAGCGAGCGCGCCGCGGCCCGCAACGCCGCGATGGCCGCCTTCGCGGAAGGGCAGGGCAATGCCGGCCAGTTCGAGCACATGGCCACCTCGAGCTAGGACGGCTTGGGCGAACTGCGGCAGGTACCTTTCGACTTCGTTAAAGACCTGACGGGTAGAGTTCCCCGACTCCGCTACAGGTTCGCCTCTTGCAGCTCGACAGCTACACCATCTTGATCGCGTGCTGCGGTTTGCTCGTCATCTTTGGCGCCGCCTATGTCGTGTTGTGGGCCTATGACCGTCGCTCTCACTGGTTGCTCTGGTGGGGCCTGCCGCTGGTCTTCAACGGGGTGGCACTGACCCTTTACGCGCGTGCCGGCTGGCAGACCGACTTTGTCTCGATCGCTTTCGGCAATGGCGCCCGCATCTTTGCGCTCGGCTGTATGTGGTACGCCGTGCGGCTCTTCGCGGGCCGCCGCCCGCCGTGGGGCGCCATCAGCGCCCTCAGCCTGCTATGGGTCGCCCTCTGCCTGTACCCTCCCTTCCTGGGCAGCATGGAGGCGCGCATCGTCGGCGTCTCGGTGCTCAATGCCGTGATCTGCGCGCTGACGGCGCGGGAACTGTGGATCGATCGCGGCGATGGCCTGCACTCGCGCCTGCCGCTCGCCGGAGCGTTCGCTGCCTACGGCGTGCTAATGCTCGTTCGTATCGCGATGGTCCCGTTCGCGCCGTTCCCCTTCGGCGCCGGGCCGCTCGATCCGACCTGGCTCGCTGTCTACTCCTGGCTCGTTGTCGGGCTTGCCATCTTCGCCACGGTGTTCTTCCTCGCCATGACCATGGAGCGGCGCGAGGCCGAGCAACGCAGCTTCGCTCTCTCAGATCCGTTGACCGGCCTGCTCAACCGCCGCGCCTTCGGCGACTTTGCGCAGCGCATGGCGCGCCGGCGCAGCGGGCTGCCCGATCCGATGGCCCTGCTGGTGCTCGATCTCGACCATTTCAAGCTGATCAACGACCGGCACGGCCACGAGGTCGGCGACCGCATGCTCAAGGCGTTCGCGGACGCCGCCGAAGACAGCGTGCGGCCGACCGATCAATTGTTCCGCATGGGGGGCGAGGAGTTCTGCTTCGTGCTGCCCGGCACCACCATCGACGATGCCATCCTCATCGCCGAGCGCGTCCGCCGCGCCTTCGAGTCCGTCGTGATCGAGACCGGTACGGAGTCGGCGTCGACCACCGTCAGCATCGGCATCGCCGCGACGTCGTTCGCCGTCGATGTACCGATCCTGCTGGCTGCTGCCGACGCGGCCGTCTATGAGGCCAAGGCCCGCGGCCGCAACAGGGTGATCGTCGCCGAGCCGTCGACGCTGCTGCGCAGCCAGGACGATACCATCCCGCTGCGCCGCCGCGCCTGATCCCTAGTCGAGAGCCGGAAGCATGACGCGCACGGCGCGCTGGCCGCCGGGCATGAACACGTCGAGATCAACCTCGACGCGCGGCAGGATCATCCGCCGCGTCCGCGCCGACAAGGTCAGCACCACGCCCAGCAGGTCCGACACCCGCGGCTTGGCCGGCTTGCGCTGGCTGAGGTGGGTGATGATGTCGTTGACGGCGCGCCGGTTGGCCCCGGCGTCGCTGGCGATCACTCGCGACTGGCCGATGAAGCGGGCCAGCTCGCTCAGACTAGACGTTTCGCTCATCTGGGCTACTCCATACACACGCCACAAACTCGCATCCTCTGTTCGGCTACCTCGTCGTGCCTTCCATCAGGACTGCATCGCGAGGCAGCTCATCTTGGCTTGCTTGAGCTGCTTGCACATATCGTTGGCCGCGTCCTTGCCGGAGAAACCGCCGAAGCGGGCGCGGTAGAACGTCTGGCCGTCTTTCTCGAAGCGCTGCACGAACGCCGAGAAACCCGTCAGCGAGCCGACCTTGCCGGTCGCATCGCCGAGGAGGGCATTGGCGCCGTTCTCGCTGGGCGCGGCGCCGATCTGGACGATCCAGCCGGCGACGGGTGTCGAGAGCAGGGCGGAGGGCATCGCCTGCGCCTGGGCCGGGATCTCGGCCACCTGCTGCACGCTGCCCGAGGTCATGAGGTCCACCGGCTCGCCATCGTCGCCGATCCCCACGGGCGGCACGATCGGCGCGGAGGCGCGGGTGACGCCCAGCGGCGCCGGCGGTGCGCCGAGATAGGCGTCGGTGAAGGCGCCGACCACTTCGCCCAGCGTCGTGCGTTCGGTCGGCGCGGCCTGCTCCACCGCCACGATCGCGTCGGGCATGCCCAGGTCGACCGGACGGCCGACAGGCTCGGGCGCGATCGAGGCGACGGTCACCGTCGCGTCGACATCGCCCACACCGATCTGCGGGTTGGCCGGCGCCTCCATCATCAGCGCCGTGTCGACGCTGCGGAAGCTGGGCATGGGCATCGGCACCGGGATCGAGGCGACCTGCACGGTGGCGCCGCTCGACGACGAGCCGCTGCCCGGGCGACCCGGCTCAGGGATCATCGCGACCTCGAGATAGGAGCCTGACCGTGCCTTGGGGAGGTATTTGCTGACCAGCTCGCGCACCTTGGCGTCGCGCGAGGAGCCCTTGTTGAAGCCGAAGCCGATCACCACGATGTGCTTGCCGTCGGTCCGCGCGGCGGTCATCAGATTGTAGCCCGAGCTATTGATGTAGCCCGTCTTGATGCCGTCGATGCCGTTCTTGCCCAGCAGATTGTTGTGGTTGCCGTAAGTGCGCTTGCCGTAGCTGAAGCTCTTGGTCTGGAAGTACTTGTAGTAGTCCGGAAAGTGCTCGTAGATCGCGGCGGCGAGGATCGCCTGGTCGCGCACCGTCGTCACCTGGCGGCTGTCGGGCAGACCCGAGGCGTTGGCGTAGGTGGTCTTCTTCATCCCCAGCGCCTTGGCTGTCGAGGTCATGCGCTTGGCGAAGGCCGATTCCGACCCTGAGATGTATTCGGCGATGACACGCGCCATGTCGTTGGCGCTCAGCGTCACCAGTGCCTTGATGGCGTTCTCGACGGTGATGGTCGAGCCGGCCTTGAGCCCGAGCTTGGTGGGCACGGCCGAGGCGGCGTGCTTGCTCACCTTCATCTTGGTGCTGAGCTTGACCTTGCCCGACGACAGTTCCTGGAACAGGACATAAAGCGTCATCACCTTGGTGACGCTTGCGGGATACCGATACTCGTCGGCGTCGCTCTCGTAGAGCACCTTGCCCGATTTGGCGTCCACCACGATGCCCGCATAGGCGCGGGGCACACTCGCGGCCTGCGCAGCCATTGGCGCGATAAGGACGACGGAAAGGACAACTGCTGCTGCGATGCGCCACAGGGTGAGGCGCGAGAAACTCAAGACCCGTTGGGAAGCCAACCCCGGTACTCCAAACAATCGGGGCCGTTCTGGCCCTTGGCGACTCACAGGCGGTGCGTTTGGCGCCGCCACCACGGAACTGACGCGGCTTCCCCCTTCGGCGCGCGACATGACCCGTGGTTGGGGCACAATAGGGGTGGCGCCTTACCATTCCGTAAAATGTCGGGACAATTGCGCAGATCGCGCAAACCCTTGCAGCGCGGGCGTTTGCGGGCCTCGCAACGTCGTGCGCGGCAACCCCTTAACAGTCGCAGAGTTTTGCCTACATAATGGCTTCACCATGCTGCGTCGTTTCGATCGTTCACTGACTAGACCCGATCATCCGACCCGGACCGGAAACGGTTCGGGCCCGCAGCCGAAGGCAGCCAAGGACATTGATCGAGAGGATGGCGGCGGGTCCAAGACCGGCACCGACACGATCGTCCGTCCCAAGGCCAAACCCAGGACGCAGAAACCGAACCTCTATCGGGTGCTGCTTCTCAACGACGACTACACGCCCATGGAATTTGTCGTCCTGATCCTCCAGGACGTCTTCAACAAGACGCGCGAAGAGGCGACGCGCATCATGTACCACGTTCACCAGAAGGGGGTCGGTGAATGTGGCGTCTATCCATACGAGGTGGCTGAAACCAAGGTCACCCGCGTCATGGACACGGCACGCAAGAACCAGCATCCGCTGCAATGCGTGATGGAAAAGCAATAGGAACCACCACATGCCTTCTTTCTCCCGCGGACTGGAAAAGGCCCTGCATCAGGCGATGAACCTCGCCCGTGAGCGCGCACATGAGTTCGCGACGCTCGAGCACCTCCTGCTGGCCCTTACCGACGACCGCGACACCATCGCCGTGCTCACCGGCTGCGACGTGGACATCGAGGCGCTCAAGGGCGATCTCGAGGACTTCATCAACGAAGAGCTCGACAGCCTCGTCGTGCCCAACGGCCAGGACGCCCGTCCCACGGCCGCTTTCCAGCGCGTCATCCAGCGCGCCGTCATTCACGTTCAGTCCTCGGGCAAGGAAGAGGTCACCGGCGCCAATGTGCTGGTCGCGATCTTTGCCGAGCGCGAAAGCCACGCCGCCTATTTCCTCGAGCAGCAGGACATGTCCCGCCTCGACGCGGTGAACTTCATTTCTCACGGCATCACCAAGTCCGGCCCCAATGAGAGCCGCCCGGTGCGCGGCGCCGAGGACGGCGCCAGCGCCGGCCATGGCGAGGAGGGCGGCCAGCGCCAGGGCAACCAGTCCTCCGCGCTCGCCGATTTCTGCGTCAACCTCAACGAGAAGGCCAAGAACGGCAAGATCGACCCGCTGATCGGTCGCGATCCGGAGCTGCGCCGCACCATCCAGGTGCTGTGCCGCCGCTCCAAGAACAACCCGATCTATGTGGGCGACGCCGGCGTCGGCAAGACCGCCATCGCCGAGGGCCTGGCCCGCAAGATCGTCGAAGGCACGGTGCCCGAAGTGCTGCGCGGCGCCACCATCTACGCGCTCGACATGGGCTCGCTGCTCGCCGGCACCCGCTATCGCGGCGACTTCGAGGAGCGGCTCAAGGCCGTCATGAAGGAGCTCGAAAAGCACCCGGACGCGATCCTGTTCATCGACGAGATCCACACCGTGATCGGTGCCGGCGCCACCTCGGGCGGCGCGCTCGATGCGTCCAACCTGCTCAAGCCGGCTCTGGCTTCGGGCAACATGCGCTGCATCGGCTCGACCACCTACAAGGAGTACCGCCAGTTCTTCGAGAAGGACCGGGCGCTGGTCCGCCGCTTCCAGAAGATCGACGTTGCCGAGCCCACAATCCCCGACGCGATCGAGATCGTGAAGGGCCTGCGGCCCTATTTCGAGGACTACCACAAGCTCAAATACACCGATGACGCCCTCAAGGCCGCCGTCGAGCTTTCGGCCCGCTACATCAACGACCGCAAGCTGCCCGACAAGGCGATCGACGTGATCGACGAAACGGGCGCGAGCCAGATGCTGCTCGTCGAAAGCGAGCGCAAGGCGCTGATCGATGTCGAGGACATCGAGCAGACGATAGCCACCATGGCGCGCATTCCGCCCAAATCGGTCAGCAAGTCCGACACCGAAATGCTGGCGAGCCTCGAGGCCAATCTCAAGCGCGTCGTGTTCGGCCAGGACGCCGCGATCAGCGCGCTCGCCTCGGCCATCAAGCTGGCGCGGGCCGGGCTGCGGGAACCCGAAAAGCCGATCGGCTCGTACCTGTTCACCGGTCCCACCGGCGTCGGCAAGACCGAGGTGGCCAAGCAGCTTGCCGACACGCTCGGTGTCGAGCTGCTTCGCTTCGACATGTCCGAGTATATGGAGCGCCACACCGTCAGCCGGCTGATCGGTGCGCCCCCCGGCTATGTCGGCTTCGACCAGGGTGGCCTGCTGACCGACGGCGTCGACCAGCATCCGCATTGCGTCGTGCTGCTCGACGAGATCGAGAAAGCCCATCCGGACCTGTTCAACATCCTGTTGCAGGTGATGGATCACGGCAAGCTCACCGACCACAACGGCAAGTCCGTCGACTTCCGGAACGTCATTCTGATCATGACGTCCAACGTCGGCGCGATGGAGCTGCAGAAATCGCCCATCGGCTTCGGCCGGAAGCGCGAGGCCGGTGACGACGAGGAAGCGATCAACCGGATGTTCACGCCGGAGTTCCGCAACCGCCTCGACGCGATCATCTCCTTCGGTCCGCTGCCGCCTGCCGTTGTGCGGCAGGTGGTCGAAAAGTTCGTCCTCCAGCTCGAGGGTCAGCTCGCCGAGCGCGGTGTGACGATCAACCTCACGCCCGAAGCGGCCGAATGGCTGGCCGTGCGCGGCTATGACGAGCGCATGGGCGCCCGCCCGCTGGGTCGCGTCATCCAGGAGCACGTCAAGAAGCCGCTCGCCGACCAGGTGCTGTTCGGCGAACTGGTCAACGGCGGCACGGTGACGGTGGCGGTCGTGGGCGTCGGCCCCGACGCCAAGCTCGAGCTGATCGCTGCACCGCCGCGGCCCGCCAAGCCCAAGGCCATTCCCGGCCCCAAGGCGGCGGCCAAGAAGCCGAAGGCGGAAGAGAAGAACTGAGTTCGACGTGGTCGATCAACCAGGGCCGGGAGTGATCCCGGCCCTTCTTGCTTCTCGCAGTCGCACCTCGCTCCCCGGGAGGGCTGGCTACCCCCTCCGTACCGCTACATGCGCCGCGGCCACGGCGTCCTCGAGCGTTGGCGCAAACGTCATCGTCTGCGCTCCCGCGCCGTGCCGTTCGAGCATGCGCTGCGTGGCCGGCGTCGCGCCCGACGCGAAGGTCAGCACGCCATGCCGCGCCGCTTTGTGCGCCACCGCAGCAATCGTGTTGGCCGCGGTGGAGTCGATGAACGGCACCGCCGAGAAGTCGATGATGAAGGCCTTGTGGCGGTCGGCGATGCGGTCGAGCACCGCGCCCACCATCGCCGCCGCCCCGAAGAAGAACGCGCCGGTGATGCGGTACACGGCCACGTCGGGATCGGTGGCGGTCGCCGCGTCGTAGGGACGGCCCGGCACGTCGGCGCTGTCGCCGGGCACGGGCGGCACATGCATCTCCACATCCGCCGACTGCGCCATGCGGTGGAGGAACAGCAGCGTGCCCAGCGCGAAGCCGACAACGATCGCCTCCGTCAGTCCCACCAGCACCGTCAGCCCGAAGGTGAGGATCAGCACCACCGCATCGCCCACCGAGGTCCGCACCAGCGTCACGAAGGCGTGCTTTTCGGCCATGTTCCAGGCGACCACCGCCAGCACGCCGGCAAGGCTCGCCAGCGGGATGTAGCTGGCGAGCGGCGCCGCCACGAGCATGAACAGCACGATGAACGCCGAGTGGAACATGCCAGCCAGCGGACTGTGCGCCCCTGAACGAACGTTTGTTGCGGTGCGCGCCACGGTGCCCGTTGCGGTGATCCCGCCGAACAGCGCCGAGCCGATATTGGCGATGCCCTGGCCGACCAGTTCCATGTTCGAGCGATGGCGTCGCCCGGTCATCCCATCGGCCACCATCGCCGACAGCAGCGACTCGATCGCGCCGAGCAGGGCGAAGGCCACCGCGTCCGGGATCACCGCCTGGATCTTGGCCAGCGAGATGTCGGGCAGCGACGGCGCGGGCAGGGTGCTCGGAATGCCGCCGAAGCGCGTGCCGATGGTCTCGACCGGCAGCCCCAGCAGCCACACCGCAACGGCCCCCAGCACCACCGCGACGAGGATACCAGGCACCTGCGGCGCCCAGCGCCTGAAGGCGACGATCACGAGGATGGAGCCCGCGCTGATGCCGACCGCCGCCGGGTTGATGGTCGGCAGACTCGCGGCGAGCACCTGCAGCTTGCCGGCGATTTCGGCGGGGTCTTCGGGGATCGTGAGGCCCAGCAGGTCGCGGATCTGGCCGATGAACAGGATCACCGCGATGCCGGAAATGAACCCCACCGTAACGGGATAGGGGATGAACTTGATGTAGCTGCCGAGCCGGAATGCGCCCATCGCCAGGAGCAGCAGTCCCGCCATGATGGTCGCGAGCAGCAGCCCGTCAAGGCCGTGCCGCGCGACGGTCGAAGCGACGAGCACGGTGAAGGCAGCGGCAGGGCCGCCGATCTGGAAGCGGCTGCCGCCCAGGGCCGAGATCAGGAAGCCGCCGATGGCCGCCGTGAACAGCCCGCGTTCGGGCGCGACGCCTGAGGCGATGGCAATCGCCATCGACAGCGGCAGGGCGACGATCGCCACCGTGAGGCCGGCGAACAGGTCGGCCCTCAGATCGCTCAGGCCATAGCCTTCGCGCAGCACGGTGATGAGTTTGGGAGTGAACAGCTCGGCGGCGCTGGGGGCGCGGGCGAGGCTTTTGGTCGGCGGACTGGTCAGGGACATCGGCGCTAGAGCTCGTGGGTCAGCGCGGCGATCATCGTCGAGCGGTGGTCGTCGGAGGCTAGGAATCCTGTCTGGGGGGAGGGGTTGTGAAGCGCACGCCGCGGCCGCCGCCATCGCTGCGGGCATTGTCGCCGATCAGGTCCACTCCGGCCCGGTTGAGGGCCTCGATGACCTTGGTCAGCGTCTCGACCGTGCCGCGGACAACGCCGTCGCTGGCTTCCATCCGCTGAATCGTGGGCAACGACACATCGGCAAGCGCCGCCAGCGCCTTCTGGTCGATTCCCAGAAGCGCCCGCGCCGCCCGTAATTGTCCCGATGTCATCATGTTAGGCCCGGCCCGCATCGATCATGCGCTCGGAGTGCATAGTGATGTGTGGAACATCACGATTACTGGATAGCACATGTGGCCGGCGAGCGCAACGACGAGGTCGGCATGCGAAAGCCCCGGAACGGCAAAAACCGTCCGGATTGTGGGTGGGCGCCGCTCCCTCGGAGGCGGCGGGGGCGGGACTTTCGTCCCCGGTGGCAGTCGTCCGCCAAAAAGCAGAGGTGGGACTATCGCCCCGCCCCGCGCGAACCGATTTCGAATGAAGGGCACCGCTTGAGCGTGCAGTATTCCCTTCACCCCGAGACAGGACGGCCCTGCCTCGACCGGACCCCCTCCGCGATGCGCCGTTCGCATCTCGCGCCGGAGAGGTGAGGGGCATTATGCGCCTCCCAGAACCAGCGTGCGTAACTTTCTGCGCCCAGCCCGATTCCAGCAGGCAGCAGAGAGAGATAGGCCGCTTTCTTCAGAGAAAATTGTGCCTAGAGGGCGGCGGCAATCGCGGTGGCGATGTCCCTGAGTTCCGCCTCGTCCGCCTTGCCGCCGCCATGCCGTCCGAGCTCGACGCCGTCATAGACGGGGATCAGGTGGAAATGCAGGTGAAACACCGTCTGCCCGGCGGGCGCCTCGTTGAACTGCGCGAGCCGGATGCCGTCCGCTCCGGTTGCCGCTTTCACCGCCCGCGCGAGCCTGGGCAGATATGCCGCCGCCGTCGCCAAGGCGTCCGCATCCGCATCGAGCAGGTTCCGTGACGCGGCCTTCGGGATTACCAGCGTGTGTCCCCTGGACTGCGGGAAAATGTCCATCATCACGAGGACCGTGTCGTCCTCGAACACTTTCACGCTCGGGACTTCGCCGCGCAGGATTCTGGCGAAGATGTTGCTGTCGTCATAGGTCGTCACGGCGCGGCTCCAAGCTCGTAGGTGTCACTGTCGCGCGGCCCGGCGCTGCCGTAGTCGGCGATCGTTTCCTCGATCACGTCGACGGCGCGATTGGTCCCGTCCTCGAGCCGCATCTTCTCGGCCACCGCTTCGGCAGCGCGCGCATAGGCGGGCGTGTTGGACAGATCGTCCAGCGCCGTCGCGAGGATCTGTGGCGTCAGCTTCTTGAGCCGCACCGGCTGCGGTCCGCAGCCGAGCTCGTAGATCAGCTTGCCCCAATAGGGCTGGTCGAAGAACTGCGGCACCGCAAAGGTCGGCCGCCCGGCTTCGAGCCCCGTCTGCGTCGTTCCGGCGCCGCCGTGATGCACCACGGCTTTCACATGCTTGAACAGCTCGGTGTGCGGCGCCCGGTCGACGACATAGACGCTCTTGGGCAGGTCCTCGGCCTTCACGCCGCCCCAGCCCTTGCCGATCACGGCGCGGCCGCCCCATTGGGTGATCGCCTTGGTGATGATTTCGGTGTTGCGCTGCGCGCCCCAGGGCATCGAGCCGAAGCCGAGGTAGACCGGCGTGTCGCCTGTGCTCAGGAACGCTTCGAAATCCGCATCGGGTGCCCAGCCGGCCCCATCGTCGAGCCGCCAGAACCCGGTGATGACATTGTTGGGCGCCCAGTCGCCGGGGGCCGGCGAGACCGTGGGCGAATAGGCATGCAGGATCGGCAGCATTTCGCCGCGGCCGTTCCGCGCGAAACCGCCGCGATTACGCGTCTTGAGCCCGAACAGGCGCCGCCGCAGCCGGTCCCGCGGCAGGTCGTAGAACATCTGGTGCCAGCGCTGCACCTGATAGCTGAGCTTGTTGACCACCGGGTCGATCCCCGGCACCTCGCCGAACGGCTCGCGGTTGAACCGGTACATCAACGGGCTGAGCGGGTTCACTTCGTACTGGAAATACGGGAATTCCGCCGTCGGATTGAGCGGTTGGAACGCCACCATCAGCGCCGGAATGCGCAGCGCCTCGGCCATGTCGATGCAGAAGGTCGTCGTCTGCGCAAAGATCAGCGCGTCGGCGCCCTGCGCAGCGTCCCAGGTGCGGCGCGCCGCCTCCTTGAGCATCTTCTGCCCCTCGCGCAGCAGGTTCGGCGCATAGAGGAGCTTGCTGAGGGCCGCCGCGTCGTCCATCTGCGTGCGCTTCATCAGCTCGCGCATGTCCGTGCCAAGGCCGCGGAACTCGACGCCATAGGACGTGACGAATCCCTCGAAGTCGTCCGTCGCGCAGATGATCGGGCGGAAGCCGCGCTTTTTGAGCGTGACGGCCAGCGCCACGTGCGGCTGCACGTCGCCATGGGTGCCCAGCACCGAGGTGACGACCGTCTTGGTCATCCGGTCGGCCTCCGGGTCGCGATGGCGCTGGGCGTATTCATGGGGATCAGAACGTACCGCAAGCCCCTTAGGTGGGCCCTCGGCAGCGAAAAACTACCTCTCCGGGACAGAGTCAACTGCGAGCGCGTTGACCGCCGGTTTCTGCCGCACGAAGCGGAAGTAGTTCCAGAAGGCGAGCGTCGTGAGCGTCACCGGCACGTAGTGGAAGCCGCGCCGGATGAAAAACAGCGCGATTCCGGCCGCCATGTCCGCCGACATCGGGCCGGGCCCCATCGCCGAGGTGAAAGAGGAGGGCACGATATGGCGATAGAGCACGTCGGCGCTGCGGTAGTACCCCAGCGCCTGCTGCGCGAAGGCGCGCTTGGACCCGGCATAGTCCTTGAGCTCGGGCAGCCCCATGTCGCCGTGGAACTCGGCTTCGGAGCCGAGCGCCCACACTTCGGGCGGGGTGAGCCGTTGCCGGCCCGTCTCGATGAACAGGTCGATCAGGTCGACGAAAGTGCGGTGGTTGGCGTCCCAGCATCCATCGGACTTTGCCCCATGCGACAGGATCAGCACGTCGGCGCGCTCGAGCTTTTCCCGCAGGCCATCGTAATCGCCGGCCGTGAAGTCGACGCCGTGCTTGGCCGTTTCGACGATGCCGCCCAGTTTCTCGAGCCGCGCCTTCATCGCCCCGCCAAAGGCGCCGCCCGCCCCCGTGATCAGGAACCGCCGCCCGTCGATCTGCGTCGCCGTGCCGAACAGCAGATCGAACACATTGGCGAACGAGGAGAAAAAGTTGTTGGGATTGATGTGATGCATGGCGTGGTAGCTCTGGTTCACCCAGAGCAGCCCCTGCTGGCCGCTGAGCCGGTCCATCGCCATGTGGTTGTAGTCCATGCCTTCCTCGCGGATCGTCTGGATCAGCATCCAGGTCCGCATCAGCGCCACGACCGCGATCGGCGGCCAGGGGAAGACGAAGAGGAAGGCCAGCGTTCCCGCCAGCGATGTCAGGTACTCGGGCAGCACGTGGTAGATCAGGTTCTGGCGCACCAGTTCGGGATGGACGCGCATCTTCCGGTCGAGGAAGGCGTGATGGACCCAGTGCCAGCGCGAAAAAGTCCTGAGCAGCGGGTGCTTGGAGCGTCCCCAGCGATGCAGCAGCCAGTGCAGGGCGTCGAACAGCAGGGTGGACACGATGAACACGACCGCGCCCTGGATCACCCAGATCACGCCCGTCGTCACTATCGTCCAGAGTCCGTCCATCCTGATCCAATCCTGCGGAGAGCGGGGCCGGGCAGGTTGCCCGCATCTGCTAACTGGTCTATCCGCTCGGGCACGTCCGCAGAGGCCCTGAGATGAAGCTAGCTTTCGTAATCCCCGCTTATAACGAGGAAGCCCTGATCGGCAAATGCGTCGAATCCGTGCTCGCCGAGGTCAAGCGCAGCGGCCGGGATGTTGACGTGGTGGTGGTCAACAACAACTCGACCGACCGCACGCGCGAGATCGCTGCGTCTTTCGCCGGCGCCCGCGTCGTCGACGAACCGCAGAAGGGCCTCGTCTCTGCCCGCGACGGCGGCTTCCGCGCCACCACGGCCGAGCTCGTCGCCAATATCGACGGCGACACGATCGTCCCGCCCGGCTGGATCGACACGGTGTTCGAGGAGTTCGACAAGGACCCCAAGCTGGTCTGCCTCTCCGGCCCCTATGTCTATTACGACCTCAACCAGGGCCAGCGCGCTCTGGTGGGCATGTTCTACGGCCTCACCACGCTGATCTACTGGCTCAACCGCTACGTGCTGCGCGTCGGCTCGGTGGTGCAGGGCGGCAATTTCGTCCTCAAGCGCGATGCCTGGATCAGGGCCGGCGGCTTCAACCGCGAGATCAAGTTCTATGGCGAGGACACCGACGTCGCCGTCCGCCTCGCCAAGCAGGGCAATGTGAAGTTCACGCACCGGCTGAAGATGAAGACCTCGGGGCGCCGCCTCGCGGAGGAAGGGATCATCCGCACCGGGCTCACCTATACGCTCAACTTCTTCTGGGTCACCTTCGCCGGCAAGCCGGCCACCCACGAGCACACCGACATCCGCCCCGGCGGCCGCTAGCTGCCCTTCTTGAACGGCGTGTAGGCGCCGAGGGTGTCCTGCTCGCGGGTCACGGCGGCGCGCTCCTGGCGCAGGAAGCGCGCGATCGCCTCGCGCAGCCCGGCATGCCCGATCCAGTGCACCGAATGCGTCGTCGCCGGCTCATAGCCGCGCGCCAGCTTGTGCTCGCCCTGCGCCCCCGCCTCGACCGTCGTCAGCCGGTGCTCGATCGCGTAGTCGATCGCCTGATAGTAGCAGAGCTCGAAATGGAGGAACGGGACGTTCCTCGTGGCGCCCCAGTAGCGGCCATAGAGCGTGTCCTTGCCCAGCATGCTGAGCGTGCCGGCGACCGGTGTCGTCCCGTCATAGGCGAACATCAGCACGATGCGGTCGGCCATTGCCGCCGACAGCAGCGAGAAGAAGATCCGGTTGAGGTACGGGTGCCCCCATTTGCGGCTGCCGGTGTCTTCGTAGAACGCGAAGAACGCGTCCCATACCGCCTCGGTGAGGTCGCTGCCCGTCAGCCAGCGGATGTCGAGACCCTCAACAGCGTCGCGCCGCTCCCGCCGCGTCACCTTGCGGTGCCGCGACGACATCGTGTCGAGATAGGCGTCGAACGAGCCGAAGCCATGATTGTGCCAGTGGTACTGCGTGTCGGTCCGCCGCAGCCAGCCGCTGCGCTCGGCGAGAGCGGCCTCGGCTTCCGGCACGAAGGTCGCATGCACCGAAGAGATGCCGCGCTCGTCGGCGTAGCGCGCCGCGGTGGCCAGCAGCGCCTCATCGAGACCGGGCTCGCCGCCCGTCAGCAGCTTGGGGCCGGTCACCGGCGTGAACGGCACCGCGCATTGCAGCTTGGGATAGTACCGGCCGCCCGCCTGCTCGAAGGCGTTGGCCCAGCCATGGTCGAAAACGTACTCCCCCTGCGAGTGCGCCTTCTCGTACATCGGCAGCAGGCCCACGATCTGGCCGCCGCGACGGAGCACGATGTGCCGCGGCGTCCAGCCGGTACGGCGCGTGGCGCAGCCGGACTCCTCGAGCGCCAGGAAGAACGCGTGGTCGAGGAACGGATTGGCGTGGCTGTCCGTCGCTGCGGCGAGCCGGTTCCAGGCCGCAGCGTCGATCTTGGCTGTGGCGTCGACGACCTCCGCTGTGAGGTCTTCGGCCACTACGGAAGGAACCCCTCGAACACGATCTGGTCCGACGCCCGCAGCGCGGCGCGCGCCGCCTGCTCGGAGGTGATCGTCCACGACGTCACCTCCATGCCGCGGGCATGCAGGAACCGCACCATCGGCAAATAGAGGCTCAGATTGCGGCACGAGATGAAACTGAACCGCGTCCACGGCCAGTGCAGCAGGTGCCGCAGCACGAATTTGCGCCACCACGGAATGTGGTTGTCCCAGCCCGGCTCGTCATAGGCATAGGTGATGATGCCCAGCGGCGCCGTGACGCCGGCCTCGCGCAGGCCGGCGAGGAGGCGCGGATCGAAGGACTCGATCGTGTAGGGTCCGCGATAGCCCTTGAGCGCCGTAGCGACTTCCGTCGCGAGCCGCACGGTCCGCGCGGCATCCGCCTGTTGCTTCAGCTCGATCTGAAGCTGCGCCCGGCCCGCGATCTGCTCCAGGAATTCGGTGAAGCGCTGCGGCGTCTCGTTCGCGGCGCTGTCGGTTAGAACGAGAGTCTGGACCTCGGCGATGGGCATCGCGTCCGAGCGCCCCGTCGCACTCGTCAGCCGTTCGAAATCGTCGTCGTGAAAGATGAAGGGAACACCGTCGCTCGACAGCTGCACGTCGCACTCGATGGCGTAGCCCTTCGCGATCGCCGCCTCGAAGGCGGCGCGCGAGTTCTCGATGATGCCATTGGCCCGGTCGTGCAATCCGCGATGCGCGATCGGGCGCTCGAACAATCGGATCATTCGACTTCGACGACAGCCTCGATTTCGACGGCGGCACCAAGGGGCAGGGCAGCCACGCCGAACGCGGCGCGCGCATGCTTGCCCTTGTCTCCGAGCACGCCGACCAGAAGATTGGACGCGCCGTTCGCCACCAGATGATGTTCGGTGAATTCCGGCGTCGAGCTGACCAGCACGGTGAGTTTGAGCACCCGCTTGATCGAGGTGAGCTCGATCCCGCCCGTGTAGACGAGCTCGCTCAGAATCTTGACGGCGCACAGTTCGGCGGCATTGCCGCCCTGGACGACGTTCATGTTGTCGCCCAGCTTGCCCTCGACGACACCCTGCTCGTTGGCAGAGATCTGGCCGCTGACATAGGCGATGTTGCCCGACCGGACGACCGGCACATAGCTCGCCACCGGCGGCTTGGGACGGACAAGTTCATAGCCATATTCGCGCAGCTTTTCGTTCGGGGTGCTCATTTCGTCTTACCTTCTTCGATTTCGGCGTCACTTGGCCGTGACTTACGGCGTCCATATAGCTTGCCACGGATGACGGCGTCGCGTCCAAAGCGCGTCCTTACGCTATCCATCGCACGTTCCGCCGCGGCCCGGCGGGCAATATCGGGCTCGATCAGGTCCGTCGGGTCGCGTCCGTCGGCCTCCGCGAGCCCTGAAATGCCAATGCCGATGAGGCGGAAGGCGGTTCCGTCGATCTCGCGGGCGAGAAGCTGCGATCCGGCCTCGAAAAGCACGCTCGAAAGCTGGGTCGGCATCATCAGGTGACGCGCTCGGGTCCTGAGGCGAAAGCCCGCCGATTTGAGCTTGAGCGTTACCGTGTCGCCCACGATCCCCTTGGCCTTGATGCGATCCGAGAGCCGCTCCGACAGCGCCAGCAGCTCGGTCGACAGTTCCTCGAAGCTCGACAGGTCGGTGTTGAACGTGGTCTCCGCCGACACCGTCTTCATCTCGCCGTCGGATGAGACGGCCCGGGCATCCTCGCCGCGCGCCAGACGGGCGAGGCGTGCGCCGCTCTCGCCGTAGCGCTTCATCAGATCCTCAGGCACCGCCCGCTGCAACTGGCCGATGGTCTCGTAGCCGTCCTTGCGCAGGGTTTCGGAGAACACCTTGCCCACGCCGTAGATGAGGCTCACTGGCTTGTCGGCGAGGAAGCCCAGCGTCTCCGCCTTGCCGATGACGGCGAAGCCGCGGGGCTTGTCGAGGTCGGAGGCGATCTTGGCGAGGAACTTGTTGTGGCTGAGGCCGATCGAGACCGTCACCCCGACCTGCTCCTCGACCTCCCGGGCAAATCTCGACAGGACCTCCGCCGGTGTCGCCTTGTGCATGGCGGCGGTGCCGCCCAGGTCGAGGAAGGCCTCGTCGATCGAGAGCGGTTCGACCAGTGGGGTCAGCCGATCCATCATCGCGCGGATCTCGCGGCTGACGGAGACGTATTTGGCCATGTTGGGCGGGATGATCACGGCGTCGGGGCAGAGCTTGCGCGCCGTGAACATTGGCATGGCCGAGCGCACCCCGGACTGCCGGGCGATGTAGCAGCAGGTCGACACCACGCCGCGATGGCCGCCGCCGATGATCAGCGGCTTGTCGCGCAGGCTCGGATCGTCGCGCTTCTCGATCGAGGCGTAGAACGCATCGCAGTCGATATGCGCGATGCTGAGGGCGAACAGTTCCTCATGTCCGATCAGCCGTGGCGAGCCGCAGGACGGGCAGCGCGCGGGGCGGCTCTCCGCTCGGACGGACCATCCGCATTTCCGGCAGAGGACACCGAGCGCCGGCACGACTCACCCGGCCGGATTGTGCTTGGCCCAGACCCGCATGATGGTCTCCGGCTTGAGCGAACTGGACTGGCAGATGGCGAGCAGCAGCGCCTCGTTCTGGACCACGTAGTCGAGCAGCCCCAGGGCAAAGGAGCGGGTGCCGACCGCGGCCCGGAGGCGGTCGGCGCTGAGCCCGGCAATGCTCATGAAATCAGCGAGTTGCTCGGGGTCCTGCGCAAGGTGGTTGAGGCAGATATCGGCCAGCTCCTGGAGGGTCGGCAGCGTCGCCTTGAGGGCCAATTGGTACGGTCCATTACGTGTTTCGTAAGCGATTGATGTTACCCGAGCGCTGGGGCAGAACACAGTGCCCACCAGCGCGGCACAGGATTCTATGCCCAAGACAGTGATGATCGTCGAAGACAACGAGCTCAACATGAAGCTCTTCAACGATCTGCTCGAATCCCGCGGCTATTCGATCATCCAGACGCGCAACGGCATGGAGGCGATCGGGCTGGCCCGCGCCCATCATCCCGACCTCATCCTGATGGACATCCAGCTCCCGGAAGTTTCGGGACTGGTGGTCACCAAATGGCTCAAGGAAGACGACGATCTGCAGTCGATTCCGGTGATCGCGGTGACGGCCTTCGCCATGAAGGGCGACGAGGAGCGGATCCTGCAGGGCGGCTGCGAGGGCTACATCTCCAAACCCATCTCGGTGCCTCACTTTTTGGAAACGATTGCCCGCTACATTGGGCCGGCCAACTAGGGGTCGCTGACCCCACTCCCTGGTAAGTTCTGCGTCGAAGGGGCGGCCGGTCTTTGACAGCTCGCGTGCTGATCGTTGACGACATTCCCACGAATGTCCGCCTGCTGGAGGCACGCCTGACGGCGGAGTATTTCGACGTCACCACGGCGCCCTCCGGCCAGCGCGCCCTCGAGATCATCGCCGAGCAGCAGATCGACATCGTGCTGCTCGACGTGATGATGCCCGAGATGGACGGCTTCGAGGTTTGCGAGCGGCTCAAGGGCGATTCCCGCACCGCTCACATTCCCGTGGTGATGATCACCGCGCTCGACCAGCCCTCGGACCGCGTGAAGGGCCTGCGCTCCGGCGCCGACGATTTCCTCACCAAGCCGGTGGACGACGTGCAGCTCATGGCGCGCGTCAAGAGCCTGGTGCGCCTCAAGGCGCTGACCGACGAGCTGCGCGCCCGCGCCCAGACCGGCCAGGAGATCGCCATCGAGGACGCGATGCGGGCGATGGATGCCGCCAATTCGGAAGGTGGCCGCATTCTGCTCGTCGACAACGATACGCGCAGCGCCGAACGCGTCGCCGGCTACCTCGCGCCGGCGCACAAGGTCGATGTGCTGGCCAACCCCGCCGACGCGGTCATGAAGGTGGCGGACGGCGAGTACGAGCTCGCCATCGTCAGCATGTCGCTGGGCGACTTCGACCCGTTGCGCGTCTGCTCGCAGATGCGCACGCTCGAGCAGACAAGGGCGCTGCCCATCCTGCTCATCGCCGAGGACACCGATCGGCCGCGCGTCGTGCGCGGGCTCGACCTGGGCGTCAACGATTTCATCATGCGGCCGGTGGAGCGCAACGAGCTCTCGGCCCGCGTGCGTACCCAGATCCGGCGGCATCGCTATGCCTCCGAGCTGCGCCACAGCGTGACGCAGACGCTGGCGCTCGCGGTGACGGACGAGCTCACCGGGCTCTACAACCGCCGCTATTTCGACCGGCACCTGTCGCTGATGCTGGAGAAGGCGCGCGAGCAGGACCGCGACATGGCGGTGATGCTGATCGACATGGATTTCTTCAAGGCGGTCAACGACAACCACGGCCACGACATCGGCGATGCGGTGCTCAAGGAGTTCGCGCAGCGCCTCCGCCGCAACATTCGCGGCGTCGATCTCGCCTGCCGCTTCGGCGGCGAGGAGTTCGTCGTGCTGATGCCCGATACGGATTTCCGGCAGGCGCAGGGCGTCGCCGAGCGCGTCCGCATGGCCGTGGCCGAGCGCGGCTTCGAGACGCCGGAACTGCGGCCGCTGACGGTGACCTGTTCGGTCGGGGTGGCGCTCAACGAGCACCAGACCGATACGCCCGAGATGATCCTCAAGCGCGCCGACGTCGCGCTTTATCGCGCCAAGCGCGAGGGGCGGAACCGCGTTGTCTTCGACGCCGCCTAGGCATTTGAATCAAATGCGGTTCCGGTAAGGTTACCCTTTCACTAACGTCTTCGGCATTTGTTGAAACTGCGGCGGGAGCCGGTAAGGGTGCGGGCAACGAGATGAGCACGTCTCATCCGCAGCTCCCTACGGTTCACCTCAGGTCCGCCGCAACTCCTGAAGTCCGTAGGGCGGCTGGTCCGGAGTGCTGTGAGCCTCTTCGGCACCTCCTCCGGACCGGCCACTCTTTCTCCCATGCGCGAATCCAGGCGAGCAACCACGCTCGCCGCCCGACCGAGTCGCGTACGCCTCGATGCGCAGGCAGCGTGAGCACGCGGGGGATGGCGCGGTGGGACGCCCAAAAAAGCAAAAGCCCCGCTTGCGCAGGGCTTTCTCGAACTTGGCTGGAGACCGATCTTACTTGATCTTGGCTTCCTTGAACTCGACGTGCTTGCGCACGACCGGATCGTACTTCTTGAAGCTGAGCTTCTCGGTCTGGGTGCGCGAGTTCTTCTTGGTGACGTAGTAGAAGCCGGTGTCGGCAGTCGACACGAGCTTGATCTTGATCGAGGCGGCTTTTGCCATGGTGGTGTCCTTGGGAAGAGGCCGCCCGGGGGCAGGGCCCTGAAATTTGCGCGCAAACTACGGATTTGGGCCCGGATGTCAAGCCGAGCCGGGCGCCTCAGGGATATGAGGCGAGTCCGGGGTCTTCGCCGCGGCTCTTGGGGTCGAATCCGTACATCTTGTTGGCCCATTGCAGCCCGACGACCGCGCCCTTGATCGAGGGCAGGGTGATGAGCGGCAGGATGATCGCCGCGGGCACCATCGTCACCACATAGATCCAGGGCGCAACGTCCTGGTACGCCATCTCCAGATGCAGCATCAGGCCGACGATGACGTGGCCGACGAGGACGATGGAGAGATAGGGCGGGAAGTCGTCGGCGCGGTGGTGGTGCAGCTCTTCGCCGCACACATCGCACGTGTCGGCGACCTTGAGGTAGGACCGGAACAGATGCCCCTTGCCGCAGTGCGGGCAACGCAGCTTCATGCCGTTCCAGACGGCCTTTCCAACTGAACGCTTGGGGGTGTCGGTGGTCATCTCGACGGGCATCGGGCCTATCTCCTTCGGCCCTTGGGACCGTACGAACGAGATGGGCGTTTTGAGCCGCGTTTGACAGATGACGGTTTGACGCGGGTTCCCTCGCTGAGGAGCTCGAAGCGCAGCGCGCCGGCGACCGGCGCCGCCTCGAGCAGCCGGACCTTGACCGTGTCGCCGATGCGGAACGCCTCGCCGGTGCGGTCACCGACCAGCGCCTGCATCTCCTCGACATGGCGGTAATAGTCCTGCCCGATGGTGGAGGCGGGGATGAAGCCGTCGGCGCCGGTTTCGAGCAGCCGCACGAACAGGCCCGAGCGCGTCGCGCCCGAAACGCGGCCCATGAACTCGGCGCCGATCTTGGTGGCGAGGAACTGCGCCAGCAGCCGGTCCGAGGTCTCGCGCTCGGCCAGCATGGCGCGCCGCTCGGTCTGCGAGATGTGCTGGGCGATTGTAGGGAGCTTGGCGATCTCGCCGTCGGTGAGCCCGTCCTTGCCCAGGTCGAGGGCCGCGATCAGCGCGCGGTGGACGATGAGATCGGCATAGCGGCGGATCGGCGAGGTGAAGTGGGCGTAACGGTCGAGGTTGAGGCCGAAATGGCCGTAATTCTCGTGCGCATACTCGGCCTGCGCCTGCGAGCGCAGCACCATCTCGCTGACCTGCTCGATCTTGTTGTCCTGCCGTGCCTTGGCGAGGATGCGGTTGAAGTCGACCGGCCGCACCGCCTCGGCCTTGCCGAAGCTCAGGTCGAGCGAGGTGAGGAACTCGCGCAGCGCCGTCAGCTTCTCGCGACTGGGCGTGTCGTGGACGCGGTAGAGCAGGGCCGTCTTGCGCTTCTCGAGCGTCTCGGCAGCCGCCACATTGGCCGCGATCATCATCTCCTCGATGAGCCGCATCGCCTCGAGCCGTTCGGGCACGTGGATGTTGGCGACCATGCCGGACTTGTCGAGGATGATCTTGCGCTCGGGTAGGTCGAGATCGAGCGGGCCGCGCTTGTCGCGCGCCCTGGCCATGGTGCGGTAGGCCGCCCAGAGCGGGTTGAGGATCGGCCCGAGCAGCGGCGCGGTCTTGTCGTCCGGCCGGCCGTCGATCGCCGCCTGCGCCTGCTGGTAGCTGAGCTTGGCCGCCGAGCGGAACACCACACGGTGAAAGCTGTGCGACTTCTTGCGGCCTTCGGCGTCGATCACCATGCGCACCGCGATCGACGGGCGGTTCACGCCCTCCTTGAGCGAGCACAGATCGTTGGAGATGCGCTCGGGCAGCATCGGCACGACGCGGTCGGGGAAGTACACCGAATTGCCGCGCAGATACGCTTCGCGGTCGAGCGCCGTTCCAGGACGCACATAGGCGGCGACATCGGCGATGGCGACGATGACGATATGGCCCCCGGCATTCTTCGGATCGGTGTCGGGCTCGGCATGGACCGCGTCGTCATGGTCCTTGGCGTCGGGCGGATCGATGGTGATGAGCGGGACGTGCCGCCAGTCCTCGCGCCCCTTGAGCGCGATCTCGCCGGCCTCCTCGGCCTCGCGCACGACCGAAGCGGGGAAGCGGTAGGGGATTTCGAGGTTGTGGATCGCGATCATCGAGATCGCGCCCTCGGACTTCGGGTTGCCGATCACGGCGACGACCTTGGCCTTCTGGATCATCAGCCGGCCGGAGAACTTCACGCTGACTTCGACGAGGTCGCCGTCGCGCGCCTCGCCCAGATCGCCGCCGTCGATGCGCATTTCCTTCTGCTTGCGGTCGACGGGAACGAGGCGGGCGCCGTCCTCGTCGATGCGCACGATGCCGATCTGGCCGCGCCGCGGCTTATCGAGGATCTTCATCGGCTTGGCGGTGTAGACCGGCAGCGGCCCGTCGCCGGCATCGATGCGGGCGAGGATGCGGTCGCCCGGCGCGGGAGCGACGCGGGCGGTCCTGGTCACGAGCACGGCGACGCGCGGCTTCTCGCCCTCGGCCTCGTCCCAGGTCGAGGGATAGGCGTGGAGGTTGTCCGGATCGGCGTCGCCGGGGATGTCGAGCGCGGTCACCTGCGGCAGCGTCGCGGTGCGGCGGATCTGCTTGCGGGAGCGCGCGAGAAACCCCTCGCCCTCCATCTCCTTGAGGAGAACCTTGAAGGGCGTGCGCATGTCGCCGTGAATGCCGAAATGCTTGGCGAGGTCGCGCTTGCCGTCGAGCTCGGGATGCTCGGTCATGGCCGCGACGATGTCCTCGCGGGAGGGAAGCGTCCCGACCTGAAAGGCGCGGGACGGCTTGGGTTTGGTCTTGGTTCTAGCTTTTGGCGCTTTGGCCATTGGTGTCTTTCTTAGGCGGATTCCTCCGCCTTTGTCTTCTTTGCGGCCTTGGCTCCAGCCTTCTTGGCGGGTGCCTTCTTGGCCGCGGGTTTCTTTGCAGCCGCCTTCTTCGCCGGCGCCTTCTTGGCGGCAGCCTTGCGGGCAGGCTTCTTGCCGCCGGTCTTGGCGGCGCGTTCGGCGATCAGCTCGAGCGCCTGCTCGAGCGTCACATCGGCGGGCTGGACGGTCTTGGGCAGGGTCGCATTGACCTTGCCCTGGTTCACATAGGGGCCGTAGCGGCCATCGCGGACCGAGATCGTGCCGTCGGCATGCTCGAAGGTCTTGATCGCGGCGATCGGCGTGGCATTGCGGCCGAAGCGGCCGCCGCCCGCCTTCTTCTGTGCGAGGAGATCGACCGCGCGGTTGAGCCCGACGGTGAACACTTCCTCGACATCGGGAAGATTGGCGTAGGTGCCGTCATGCAGGATGAACGGCCCGTAGCGGCCAATTCCCGCGCTGATCGGCTTCCCCGTTTCCGGGTGAAGGCCGACCGCGCGGGGCAGCGCCAGCAGCTGAAGCGCTCGCTCGAGCGTCAGGCTATCGGGAGACCAGCCTTTTGGCAGGGAGGATCGCTTCGGTTCGGTGCCGTCGCCGAGTTGCAGATATGGGCCGAAACGTCCCGACTTCAAGAGCACCTCGAGACCGCTCTCGGGATCGGTGCCGAGGATGCCGTCGCCGGGCGCCGCGGTCTCGGCGCCGCCGGTCGCGGCATCCGAAAGCTGCATGGTGTAGCGGCACTCGGGATAATTGGAGCAGCCGATGAAGGCGCCGAACTTGCCCAGCTTGAGCGACAGCTCGCCGGTACCGCAATTGGGGCAGCGGCGCGGATCGGAGCCGTCGGCCTTGGCCGGGAAGATGTGGTCCTTGAGGCTGTCATTGAGCGCGTCGAGGACTTCCGACACGCGCAGATCCTTGATCTCGTCGGTCTGGCGGGTGAAGTCGTTCCAGAAGTCGCGTAGAACGTCCTTCCAGCGCAGGTCGCCGGCGGAAATCTCGTCGAGTTTTTCCTCGAGCCCGGCGGTGAAGCCGTACTCAACGAGCTTCTTGAAGAAGTTCTCGAGGAAGGCCGTGACGATGCGGCCGCGGTCCTCGGGCACGATGGCGCGCTTTTCGAGCCGGATGTAATTGCGGTCCTGCAGCACCGAGACTGTCGCCGCGTAGGTCGAGGGACGGCCGATGCCGATCTCTTCCATCTTCTTGATGAGGCTGGCCTCGGTGTAGCGCGGCGGCGGCTGGGTGAAGTGCTGTTCGATCAGCGCTTCCTCGAGCCTGGGCGTATCGCCGATGGCGAGGGCGGGCAGCTCGCGATCGTCTTCGTCCTGGTCGTCGGCGTCGCGGTCTTCCTTGGCGGCCACGCCGTAGACGGCGAGGAAGCCGGCGAAGGTGACGACGGAGCCGACCGCGCGCAGATTGATGTCACGGCCGGGCGCATTGACGGCGATGTCGGCGGTGGTGCGCTCGATCTCGGCGGGACGCATCTGGCTGGCAAGCGTGCGGCGCCAGATCAGGCCGTAGAGCTTCTTCTGGTCCGCATCGCCAATGCTGTCGGGGTGGCGGAACATGTCGGTGGGGCGGATGGCCTCGTGCGCTTCCTGCGCGTTCTTGGCCTTGTTGGCGTAGATGCGCGGCGTCGGCGGCAGGTAGGCGGAGCCGAAATTCTTGTCGATGGCGCTGCGCGCGGCGGCGATCGCCTCGGGCGCCATGTCGATGCCGTCGGTTCGCATATAGGTGATGGCACCGTCTTCATAGAGGCGCTGCGCGAGCTGCATGGTGCGGCTGGGCGAAAAGCCGAGGCGCGAGCTCGCATCCTGCTGCAGCGACGAGGTGGTGAACGGCGCATAGGGGTTGCGCTTGGTCGGCTTCTTGTCGACCGACAGCACCTCGAAGCGGCCCGCCTCGATGGCGGCCTTGAGCACTTCGGCTTCGGCGCCGGTCTTGACGTCGAGCTTGTCGGTGACCTTGCCGTCGACCGAATAGAGGCGGGCGTCGAAGCTCTTGCCCTTCTCGTTGAGCCGGGCGGCGACCGACCAGTACTCGACCGCCCGGAACTTCTCGATCTCGGCTTCGCGGTCGCACACGAGGCGCAGCGTCACCGACTGCACGCGGCCGGCCGAGCGCGAGCCGGGCAGCTTGCGCCACAGAATCGGCGAGAGCGTGAAGCCCACGAGGTAGTCGAGGGCGCGCCGGGCGAGGTAGGCATCGACCAGCGGCACGTCGATGTCGCGCGGGTTCTGCATCGCCTCGGTGATCGCCGATTTGGTGATGGCGTTGAACACGACGCGGCTGACCGGCTTGTCCTTGACCAGCTTCTTGGACTTGAGGATGTCGAGCACGTGCCAGGAGATGGCCTCGCCCTCGCGGTCGGGGTCGGTGGCGAGGATCAGCTCGTCGGCGTCCTTGAGCGCGGCGCCGATGTCGGCGAGGCGCTTGCGCGCGGCGGTGCCGACTTCCCACGACATGGCGAAATCGTCGTCGGGCAGCACCGAGCCATCCTTGGGCGGCAGGTCGCGCACATGGCCATTGCTGGCAATGACCTCGTAGTCCTTGCCCAGATAGGTGCCGATCTTCTTAGCTTTGGTCGGGCTCTCGACGACGACCAGTTTCATGCGCAATGCTTTCGGAGGGTCTTCAAAACGCGGCGCAAAATGGGGAAGGGAACCCGCCCTGTCAACCAGCCGACATCGCCGCAATTTGCCTTCCCCTTTAGGGGAAGAGAATTGTGGCTTACGGTTTGAGCGCCACCAGCTGGCCGCTCGACCACTCAACGCGGCCGGCAATATCGAGTTCGAGCAGCAGCGTCTGGATCGCCGGCACGCCCAGGCCGGTGGCTGCGATCAGGGCGTCCACGGAGGTCGGCGTGACACTCAGCGCCTCGAGCAGACGCTCACGGTCGCCGTCGGTGGGATCGCTGTCATCGAACAGCATGTCGGGCGCCCAGTCGGGCTCGAGCAGGACACTGCGCGTCGGATCGAGATTGCCGAGCGCCTCGACGATGTCGGCGGCGCCGGTGACCAGCCGCGCCCCTTGCTGGATGAGGTGATTGCCACCTTCGGAACGCTGATCCAGAGGCGAGCCGGGTACCGCGAAGACCTCGCGATTCTGCTCGAGAGCGAGGCGCGCGGTAATGAGCGAGCCCGAGCGCTTGGCCGCCTCGACCACGACAACGCCGAGCGAAGTCCCCGAGACGAGGCGGTTGCGGCGTGGAAAATCCTGCGCGCGGGGCTGCCAGCCGAGCGGCATCTCTGACAGCAGCATGCCGCCATGCTCGACGATGCGGCGCGACAGCGGGATGTTCTCGTCGGGGTAGATCTGGTCCATGCCGCCGGCGAGCACGGCCAGCGTGCCGGTCGCCAGCGAAGCGGTGTGGGCGGCGGCGTCGATGCCACGGGCGAGGCCCGACACGATGGTGAAGCCCTGCTCGCCCAGATCGCGGGCGAGCATCTCGGTCATCCGCTTGCCCGCCGCCGAGGCATTGCGCGCGCCGACGATGGCGACCGTGCGCTTGAGGTCGAGCCGTTCGCCGCCGATGACCGACAGCAGCGGCGGGGCAGGCGAGATGTGCGCGAGGAGCGGCGGGTAATCGGGATCGCCGGAGGCGACGAGACGGCCGCCGAGCTTGTGGAGGGCCGCGATCTCGTCCTCGGCTTCGCCGACGGACGGCACTGCCGCGCCGACGCCGACCCGGCGCGCGAGACCCGGGAGCGCATCGATCGCAGCTTCGGCGGAGCCGGTGCGGTTGATGAGCTGGCGGAACGTCTGCGGCCCGACATTGGGCGTGCGGATGAGCCGCAGCCACGCGATCTTTTGCGACGGACTGAGCTGGCTGCCCGCCGCTTTGCTCATCAGGAGGGCTCGGCGCTCTTGGACTGCCCGATCTTCGGCTCCGTGCCGGCCATCAGCCGGGCGATGTTGGAGCTGTGGCGGACGATCAGCAGGATCGACAGCAGGGCGACAACGAGTGCGAAGACGATGCCCTCGGGGGCCCAGCCCATCAGGAACGCGACATAGGCAAAGATCGGCGCGGTGACGGCCGCGGTGATGGCCGACAGCGACGAGATCTTCTGGGTGAAGGCGATGAGCAGCCAGACCGCGCAGAAGATCAGCCCGACGGGCCAGGCGAGCGCGAGGAGCACGCCGATCATCGTGGCGACGCCCTTGCCGCCCTTGAAGCCGAGCCAGACGGGGTAGCAGTGGCCGATGAACGCCGCGACCGCCGCGACATAGGTCGCGTAGAGGGCCGTCGTGGGGTCGGTCGGAAACAGCGACGGCAGGACCGTACGCGCCAGGGCAACTGCGGCGAAGCCCTTGGCCGCGTCGAGCAGCAGCGTCATCGCCGCGAGCTCGCGGCGGCCCGTGCGCAGCACGTTGGTGGCGCCGATGCTGCCCGAGCCGATCTTGCGCACATCGCCGACGCCGGCGGCGCGCGTGATGATCAGGCCAAACGGGATCGACCCCAGCAGGTAGCCGACAACGGCCGCGATGACGTAGTTGATCATGTGCGCCCCTCCCGCGTCGCAGCATGGCCGAACACGGAACGGCCCGCAACGAATGTGTGCATGACGGCGCCCTGCATGCGTGCGCCTTCGAAGGCGGTATTGCGCGAGCGCGAAACGATGTCGGCCTCGGCGACGAGCCAGGGGAAGTCCGGGTCGAAGACGATGAGGTCGGCGGGTGCGCCGACGGCGAGGCGGCCCGCGGCGAGCCCGAGGATTTCGGCGGGGCGCTGGGTCATGGCGCGGAGGATTGTCATCAGAGGGACGTCGCCGGAATGGACGAGGCGGAGCGCGGCGGCGAGCAGCGTCTCAAGGCCGATGGCACCCTCGGAGGCTTCGGCGAAGGGCTGGCGCTTGACCTCGGTGTCCTGCGGATCGTGCGCCGAATGGATGACGTCGATGGCGCCGGATTTCAGCCCCTCGATCATCGCCTGCCGGTCGTCTTCCGAGCGCAGCGGCGGGGAGAGCTTGAAGTAGGTGCGGTAGGGCGCGACGTCGTTCTCGTTGAGGGCAAGATTGTTGATCGAGATGCCCGCGCTGATGGCGCCCCGCGACTTGGCGGCACGCACAAGCTCGACCGAACCGGCCGTCGAAAGCTGCGCGGCGTGGTAGCGCGCGCCGGTCGCGATCGCGAGCTGCAGGTCGCGGGCGAGGGGGATGGTCTCGGCCACGAGCGGAATGCCCTTGAGGCCGGAGATCGTGGCCAGCGTGCCGTCATTCATCAAGCCGTCACCGACCAGCGAGGCGTCGGCGGCGTGGTGCAGGATCGGGAGATCGAAATTGGCGGCATAGGTCATCGCCGCTTTCATCAGGCCGGCCGACTGGATGGAGCAACGCCCGTCGCTGAGACAGCCGGCTCCAGCTTCCTCGAGCAGGCCGAACTCAGTGATCTCCTCGCCGCGCAGGCCTTTGGTGATGGCGGCGGCGGGGACGACATTCACCTTGGCGGTGGCCGCGGCCCGGCGCACGATGAAGTCGACGATCGCGCCGTCGTCGACGACCGGCAGCGTGTCGGGCATCAGCACGAACGTGGTGACGCCGCCCGCCGCGGCGGCATCGGCCGCCGTCGCGAGAGTCTCGCGATATTCGTGGCCGGGCTCGCCGGTGAACACACGCATGTCGATGAGGCCGGGCGCGACGACCATGCCGCGGGCGTCGATGACATCGGCGCCGTCCGGGATGCCCGCCGGAGCGCCAGCGACGACGTCCTTGACGACGCCGTCGGCAAGATGGATGGTCCCGCGCTGGTCGGTGCCGGTCGCCGGATCGACGATGCGGGCATTCCTGATGACGACCGGCTTGCTCATTGGGTCACCTGCTCGGGATCGGCGAGCAGCGCGTCGAGCACCGCCATGCGGACGGCGACGCCCATTTCGACTTGATGCGTGATGACCGAGCGCGGTCCGTCGGCGATGGCCGGGTCGATCTCGACACCGCGGTTCATCGGGCCGGGATGCATGACGATGGCGTCGGGCTTGGCGAGGCTTAGCTTGTCGGCGTCGAGGCCGTAGAAGCGGTAATATTCGCGCACCGAGGGGATCAGCCGGCCAGCGGCGCGCTCGTGCTGCAGTCGCAGCATCATCACGACGTCGGCGCCGGCAAGGCCCTCGCGCATGTCGGTGAACACTTCAGTCGCCAGCGCTTCGATGCCGCGCGGCAGGAGCGTGCGCGGCGCGACCACGCGGGTGCGGACCTGCAGCATGCCCAGCAGCAGCAGGTTGGAGCGGGCGACGCGGGAATTGGCGATATCGCCGCAGATGGCGACCGTGAGCCCGGCGAGCCGGCCCTTGTGCTGGCGGATGGTCAGCGCATCGAGCAGCGCCTGCGTGGGGTGCTCATGTGCGCCGTCGCCGGCATTGATCACCGAGCAGCCGACCTTCTGGCTCAGCAGTTCCACCGCGCCCGCCGCGCCATGCCGCACGACGATGACGTCGGGCCGCATTGCGTTGAGCGTCGCGGCGGTATCGATCAGCGTCTCGCCCTTGGTGACCGACGAGGTCCTGACCGACATGTTGGTGACCTGCGCCCCCAGCCGCTTGCCGGCGATCTCGAAGCTCGACTGGGTGCGGGTGGAGGGTTCGAAGAACAGGTTGATCTGCGTCTTGCCGGACAACGTTGGCAGGATCTTCCGCGGCTGCCGCGAGATCGGGATCATCGCCTCGGCACGGTCGATAAGATCGAGCGTTTCGTACTGATTGAGCTGGGAAATACCGAGGAGATTGCGGTGGGGGAAAGGCCGTCTCAAGCCGGTATCCGTCGGACCGCTCATGGTACTCCGTCCTCGATGCGGCCGGGGTCTAGCCCAGCAAGCGCCGAGGGGCAAGCCGGATCAGGGAGTTATCCTTAGCCGGTCAAGGAAACCCTGGAGGATGTAGGAGGCGGCGAGCTTGTCGACGACCTCGGCGCGGCGCTCGCGGCGGGTGTCGGCTTCGATCAGCATCCGGGTGACGGCCGAGGTGGAGAGCCGCTCGTCCCAGAACAGGATCGGCAGGGGCGCCTTCTGCGCCAGATTGCGGGCAAACGCCCGGGTGGACTGCACGCGCGGGCCCTCGGAGCCATCCATGTTGAGCGGCAGGCCGAGGACGAGGGCGACGGCGGCGTTTTCGCTGATCAGTTCGAGCAGGCGCGCGGCATCGGCGGTAAACTTGGTGCGGGCGATCGTCTCGAGCGGCGTCGCCGTATAGCGCAGGCCGTCGGATACCGCGACACCGATGGTCTTTGTCCCGAGGTCGAGGCCGAGGAGTTTGCCGGTGGGGGGCAGGGCGTCGATGCCGTTGGCGTCCGTCATGCGACTTCGCTACCTGTCGGGAGCAAGCGAGGCAAGGAATCGATGAAACTCACCTGGTTCGGCGGGACGGCGCTGCGGGTTTATGTTGGTGGGGAGATCGTGGTGATCGACCCCGAGACGGCGGCCGCGGGCGTCGAGACGCGGGAACTGCTGTCGGGGGCGGATCTGGTGCTGCGGCTCGCGGGGGAACTGCCGGTGGTCGAGGCATCGGCCTGGCGGCCGCGGCCGCCGCGCCGGGCGATCGACGAGCCGGTGGCGACCGAGATTGCCTCGATCGGGCCTGCGACGGTGCTGATCTCGGCGGCTAGCGATCCGCCGCTGCTGGTTTCCAACGCACTCGAGCTGCCGCGGCTGGGGCGCTGGGCGGACGCGGCGGTTTTCGTGCTGTTCGGACACCGCGGGACGCTGGTGGGCGAGGCGATCCTCGCGCTCGATCTGGCCCGGCCGAAGCACCTGTTGCTGGCCGCCGACGAAACGATCGTCGACGACTTCGTGAGCCGGATCGCCGATCGCCTGCGCGACATGAGTTTTTCGTCCCTCGAGCCGGGACTGGCGCTGGAAGTTTGATGGTGCTCATCAGGCAATTTCGTTGGAAACGGCGGCGGGCCGTTGCTATGAGGCGCTGAAACAGGAGCTTTCGCATGTCCGTCGACGCCGCCACCGTCAAGCGTATCGGCCGCCTCGCCCGTATCCGGGTGGAGGAGAACGAGGTCGAGAAGTACCAGGGCGAGATCAACGCGATCCTGGGCTTCGTCGAGCAACTGGACGAGGTCGACGTGACGGGGGTCGAACCGATGACCTCGGTGACGCCGATGCAGTTGCGCCGCCGCGACGATGTGGTGACGGATGGCGGCTACCCCGAAAAGGTGGTCGCGAATGCGCCGCTGACCGAGGACAATTTTTTCATGGTTCCCAAGGTCATCGAGTAGCGATGGCGACGACGATCGCGATCGAGACGCCGCTCCAGGACGATGTCCGGGACCTGGTGGCCGAGCTCAATGCCTATCTGCGACCGTTGTCGCCGCCGCAATTCCAGTTCCAGATGACGGTCGAGCAGATGGCGGACGCGAAAACCACGCTGTTCGTCGCCCGCGACGCGACCGGTCGGGCGGTGGGGATGGGCGCGCTCAAGCTCGAGACGGCGGGGCTCGCAGAGGTCAAGCGGATGTTCACCCGGCCGGAGGTGCGCGGGCAGCGGGTCGGATCGGCGCTTCTCGCGGCGGTGGAAGCGCTGGCGCGGCAGAAGGGCGTCACAGAGCTCAAGCTCGAAACGGGCGTCGGCGAGGGCTTCGTGCCGGCGCACCGGGTTTATGAACGCGGCGGGTTCACGCCCTGCGGCGCCTTCCTCGACTATCCCGACAGCGGGCATTCGGCGTTCTTTGCCAAGCGGCTGCGCTAGGTGCGAATTGTGATTGTTGTTGCGATGTTGCGATAATCGCAACACGCCGCTACGACAGGGCCAAACCGTCCATCCGAGCCCCACACCTTGATTGACCTGACCAAGCTGACGCTTGCCGCCGCCCGCAAAGGGCTCGCCGACAAGGCCTTTTCCGCCACCGAACTGACCGGCGCCTATTTGTCGGCGATCGACGCGGCCAACCCCAAGCTCAATGCATATGTGGCCATAACGCGCGAAAAGGCGCTGGAAGACGCGGCTGTTTCCGACAAAAGACTGGCCAATGGCGGGGCTGGACCGCTCGAGGGGATTCCGCTCGGCATCAAGGATCTGTTCGGCACGCAGGGCGTCCACACCCAGGCGGCGAGCCACATCCTCGACGGCTTCAAGCCCGAATACGAGTCGACCGTGACGGCCAATCTGTGGCGTGACGGCGCGGTGATGCTGGGCAAGCTGAACATGGACGAGTTCGCCATGGGCTCGTCCAACGAGACCTCCTATTACGGCCCGGTGGTGAACCCCTGGCGCTCGAACGGCTCGAACGCCCAGCTGGTGCCAGGCGGCTCGTCGGGCGGCTCGGCCGCCGCGGTGAGCGCGTGGCTCTGCGCCGCGGCGACCGCGACCGATACCGGCGGCTCGATCCGCCAGCCGGCGGCGTTCACCGGCACCGTGGGCATCAAGCCGACCTATGGCCGCTGCTCGCGCTGGGGCGTGGTGGCGTTCGCTTCCTCGCTCGACCAGGCCGGTCCGATCGCCCGTACCGTCGAGGACGCGGCGATCATGCTGAGCTCGATGTCGGGCTTCGATGCCAAGGATTCGACCAGCGTCGACCTCGCGGTGCCGGACTTCGCCGCAGCGGTCGAGCGCGGCGTCAAGGGCCTCACCATCGGCATTCCGCGCGAATACCGGATGGACGGCATGCCCGACGAGATCGAGGCGCTGTGGAAGCAGGGCATCGACTGGCTGGTGGCCGAAGGCGCCACCATCAAGGACATCTCGCTGCCGCACACCAAATATGCGCTGCCCGCCTATTACATCGTGGCCCCGGCGGAAGCCTCGTCCAACCTCGCGCGCTATGACGGCGTGAAGTACGGCCTGCGCGTCACCGGCAAGGACATCACCGACATGTACGAACTGACCCGCGCCAAGGGGTTTGGCGCGGAGGTCCGCAGGCGCCTCATGATCGGCACCTATGTGCTGAGCGCCGGCTATTACGATGCGTACTATGTGCGGGCGCAGAAGGTCCGAACGCTGATCAAGCGCGACTTCGAACTGGCCTTCGCCGACGGCGTCGATGCCATCCTGACGCCGGCGACGCCGAGCGCGGCCTTCGGCGTGGGCGACGAGGACATGAGCGCCGATCCGGTCAAGATGTACCTCAACGACATCTTCACGGTGACGGTGAACATGGCGGGCCTGCCGGGCATCGCGGTGCCCGCCGGCAAGGACGCCGCCGGCCTGCCGCTCGGCCTGCAGCTCATCGGCCGGCCGTTCGACGAGGAAACGCTGTTCGCCGCCGGCCGCGTCATCGAGCGCTCTGCCGGCATCGATTTCTCGCCGGCCAAGTGGTGGTGAGCATGGCCGAGGACATCTTTTCGACTGCCGACTATCGCGACGTCCCCAAGGACATGGCCAAACCACTGCAGGCCCTGTGGTGGATCCGGAAGGGCGAGTTCCGCGTCGGCCCCGAATGGGAGGAGGCGCATATCATCGTCCAGGCGATGGAAGGCGTCCCCGAATTCGACTGGGTGCACGCGCTGCTGCACTGGATCGAAGCCGACATGGGCAACGCCGACTACTGGTACCGCCGCGCCGGCAAGAAGCGCTCGGCCCCCAACGTCAAGGCGGAATGGGAAGTGATGGCGCAGGCGCTGTCAGGGGTGACCAAGCACTAAGCTGGTAGCGCGGTCGATTGCGCGGCGCTCGTCAGCCCGCCACTGCCTGCGTCATCGCCGTGTAGTCGCCGAACAGATAATCCGGCGCGTGGCGCTCCAGCGCTTTGCGGGAGTTGTAGCCGAAGGTGGTGACGCCTACCGCCACGCCGGCCTGGCGGGCGGCGTCGATGTCGCGGATTTCGTCGCCGATGGCGATGGCATTGGCGGGGGATTGGCGGAGGGCGCGGAGGACGGCGCCGAACTTCTGCGCCTTGCCCCAGAGCGAGGAACCACAGGCGTAGCGGTCGATGAGGCCGGCCGCGTCGCCCAGCACGTGGCGAACATTGGCTTCGGCATTGGAGCTGACGAGGGCGAGCTTGACGCCCGCGTCGTGCAGAGCGAACAGCATGTCGGACGCCCCGGCGAAGAGGCGGATGTCGTGCATGCCCTCGGCGAACAGCCTGTGCATGTAGAGCGTGATCGCCGGGAGCTTCAGCATCGGCACGCCCAGATGGTTGAGCGCCTCGCGGCTCGACAGTTCGCGCAGTGCTTCGATCTCGGCGGGGTCGACCCGGTTGAGATGGAAATGATCCGCCGTCTGGTCCAGCGAGGCGATGAACCAGGGGAAGCTGTCGGCCAGCGTGCCGTCGAAATCGAAGATGGCGAGCGAGTAGTTCGGCATGGGGGGCGTGTGTGACGCCTCGCGCCGGCGCCGTCAATGGACGGTAGCGGGTCCCGCAGCCCCGTGGGGATTTGTCTGCGCGACCCACTGCTTCTCAACGACGCCAGCGCCGGCCGGTTGCTTTGCTCAGCGATTGTCGAACTCCGAGCGCACGAGTTCCAGTCCCCGCCGCGTGATGCGGTAGGGCGCGCCGCCCTGTGAGGCGATGGCCTTCTTGCGCTTGAGCTTCTTGAACAGCAGCATCTCCACCGTGGGGATGCGCCAGCCGTCGCGATTGTAGAGTTCGAGGGCCTCGATGCGACCCTTGCTGTCCTTGAGCGGTACGATTACGCCGCCCTGCGCGAGCATATGCAGCACGCGCTGTTCCTGCCTGGAAATGTCCAATTGTGTGACCCGGGATACGGATATGCCTGAGCAGCCGCCCGCATCACGCTGGACGGCGCTTCGTTCCCAGAAGCCTCACCCCCACAAAAGGTGAGGCTTCAGCAGGTCTCAACAATGCTAGACATGGTTCGTACTCCGGCGGGCCGCACCATCGGCGCGACCGCTGAACGGTGTCGTCAATAGCGCGATGCAGCCGGCCCGTCTAGGCCGGCGGGAGCGCTTCGGGCGCCGGCTCGCCGAGGTCGCCGGGGAGCGACTTGATGTACTGGTAAAGCGAGCGCGCCTCGACATCGGTGAAGGCGTGGACGTTGTACCAGGGCATCGGCGGGGCGGTCTCGAACGTATCGGAGAAGGTCACCCAGTCGTCCTCGCTCATGTCCTTGACGGTGAGCCTGAGGTTCTTGGCGAAGGTGGTGCCCCACGGGCCCTGATAGCCCATGGGATTGCCCTTGAGCGCGACGTTGGGGTCGACCTGGCCGCCGCTCTCATTGTAGCCGACCGTGTGGCAGTCGTGGCAGCCGCCGATGACGGCAAGATGCGCGCCGTAGTCGACCGAGGCGTCCTGTGCGGCCGCGCCGGCAGCCGACAGCGCAAAGCCCGCGGCGGCGATGGCCAGATGACGTATCATGATAAATCCCCTCAACAAATCATGATGTTAGCGATGACGCGTGAGCCTACTCCCACCGCGGTGGCGCGAACAAGACAGCATGCGGTTGAAATCGACGGCCATGCCGTGCAAACCAGAAGGTGACCATCCCGCCAGCGCATGAGCAGACCAGTGACCAAAGCCCCCGCCGATTGCACGACCAAGGAAGACGTGCGAGCCGAACTCGACCGCATCGACCAGGCGCTGCTGACCCTGTTCGCGGAGCGGCATCGCTATGTGACGCGCATGGCCGAGATCAAGACCGACCCGCACGAGGCGTACGACCCCACGCGCATCAATGCGATCCTGACCAAGCAGCGGGCGCGGGCCGAGCAGCTGGGTCTCGACGAAGATCAGGCAGAGTTGATCTGGAAGACGCTCATCGACTGGAACGTCAATTACGAGAAGGGTATCATCGTCGCCCGACGCGGCACGAAGCACCCCTCCTGATGTCCCTCAACCTCCTCATCCGCAAAGCGATTCCCAGCGAGATCGAAACGCTGGCCGATATCGCCTTCGTGGCGTGGGAGCGCGACCTGTTGCCATTTCTCCACGGCCCGGCGGCGTCGCGCGAGGCGGAGCGCAACCGGCTGAGCGCGGCCGTGCGCGATGGCCTCGACCGGATCATCGTGGCACAGGTCAACGATGTGTCGGTGGGCTGGTGCCAGCGGGCGCGGGGACGGGCCTATATCCCGTTCCTGTTCGTGACGCCGCTGCTGCAGAACCAGGGCGTCGGCTCGGCGCTGCTGCGCCGCATGGAGTCGTTGCTCGAGCTTGAGGGCGCCGACCGCATCCAGCTCGACACGCTCGCCGACAATGTGCGGGCGGTCAATTTCTACCAGCATCAGGGCTACCAGATCCTGGCGCTCAAGACCGAAGGCGCGCCCGGGCGCGAGACGCAGATGAGCGTGAGGCTCGAAAAGCGGCTCGATCCGTGGCATGGGCCTATCGACGATATCTCGTAACGGACCGAAATGACCCTCATCGACACGCGTACGCCCAACCCCAAGAGCTTCATCAAGGGCCAGACGGGCGATTGGGAAGTGATCATCGGCATGGAGGTGCACGCGCAGGTGACCTCCGAGAGCAAGCTGTTTTCGGGCAGCTCGACCGAGTTCGGCCGGCCGGCCAATTCCAATGTGAGCTTCGTCGACGCGGCGATGCCGGGGATGCTGCCCGTGATCAATGAAGAGTGCGTGCGCCAGGCCGTGCGCACCGGCCTCGGGCTCAAGGCGGCGATCAACAAGCGCTCGATCTTCGACCGCAAGAACTACTTCTATCCGGACCTGCCGCAGGGCTACCAGATCAGCCAGTACAAGGACCCCATCGTCGGCGAGGGCAAGGTACTGCTCGACATGCCCGAAGGGCAGATCGAGATCGGCATCGAGCGCCTGCATCTGGAGCAGGACGCGGGCAAGTCGATCCACGACCAGCATCCCAATATGAGCTTTGTCGACCTCAACCGGTCCGGCGTGGCGCTGATGGAAATCGTCAGCAAGCCCGATTTGCGCTCGTCGGAGGAGGCCAAGGAGTACCTCGGCAAGCTGCGCACGATCCTGCGCTACCTGGGCACCTGCGACGGCAACATGGAACAGGGTTCCATGCGGGCCGACGTTAACGTTTCGGTAAGGCGTCCGGGCGGCGAATTCGGCACGCGCTGCGAGATCAAGAACGTCAATTCAATCCGCTTCGCCGGGCAGGCCATCGAGTACGAGGCGCGGCGCCAGATCGACATTCTGGAGGATGGTGGCACCATCGACCAGGAGACGCGGCTGTTCGATCCCAAGAACGGCGAGACGCGCTCGATGCGCTCCAAGGAAGAGGCGCACGACTACCGCTATTTCCCAGATCCGGACCTGCTGCCGCTCGAATTCGACGACGCGTTCATCGCCGAGCTGGCGCGGCACCTGCCGGAGCTGCCCGACGAGAAGAAGGCGCGGTTCGTCAAGGAGTACGGCGTCACCGCCTATGATGCGATGGTGCTGACGCTCGAGCGCGAGACGGCGGACTATTACGAGGCGGCGGTGAAGTTCGGCGACGTCAAGCGCGACGGCAAGGCCGTGGCCAACTGGATCAGCGGCGACATCGCCGCCTACGCCAACAGCCAGGGGCTGAGCGCGTGGGAAACCCACATCAAGCCGGGGCAGGTGGCGGGGATCGTCGACCTGGTGGCGGCCGGCACGATTTCGGGCAAGATCGCCAAGGACCTGCTGCAGATCATCATCGCCGAGGAACCCGAGGGCGAGCCGGCGGCGATCGTCGAGCGGCGCGGCATGAAGCAGGTCACCGATCTGGGGGCGATCGAGAAGGTCGTCGACGAGATCATCGCCGCCAATCCCGACCAGGTCGCCAAGGTGCTGGCCAAGCCCACGCTGATCGGCTGGTTTGTCGGCCAGGCGATGAAGGCCTCGGGCGGCAAGGCCAACCCGCAGGCGCTCAACGAGATCCTCAAGAAGAAGCTGGGGCTCGAGTGATGGTCCGATCCGCACCGGAGCCGAAGGCGATCAAGGAGCGGATCGAGGCCGCGCGCGAGGCGAGCAGCGGTGGGCCGTTCGTGATCGGCGGCTTCGCCGTCAGGACGGCGATGCTGGTCGCGGTGATCGCGCTGATGGTCACCGCCGTGGCGCTGATCGTCTACGGCGTCATCGACACCTGGCGATTCTTGGCCGCTCTGTTCGACCGCCAGTATGTCATGGAGCGCGATGAAGCCCTGCTGCACGCCATTGTCATCGTCGACCTGTTCCTCCTCGCAACAGTCGTGCAGGTTGTTTCGCTGGGGCTCTATCAGCTCTATTTCCGCCAGGATCTGAAGTTGCCCAGATGGCTCAAGATCGGAGATTTGGACGATCTCAAGTCCAAGCTGGTCGGAGTCTGCATCACGGTGATGGCGGTGTTCTTCCTGGGCAAGGCGATCATCTGGGACAGTGGCATCGATATTCTCTATCTCGGCGGCGCGGTGGCTATGGTGATCGTGGCGCTGACCTACTTCCTCAGCCGGATCGAGCATCACCGGGAGTAGCCATGGCCAAGGGCTATTGGGTCGTGCATCTGGAGGTGACGGACGCCGACACTTACGGCATGTACCGGGAGTTCGTTCTACCCTTTCTGGCGGCCAGTGGCGGCCGGTTCGTCATCAGCGGCGGCGAGCAGTCGGTGGTCGAGGGCAGCGTGCGGCCGCGCATGGTCGTGGTCGAGTTCCCAAGTCTTGCCGATGCGCGGCGGGTCTATCATTCGGCTGAGTACCAACACGGGATGCAGGAGCGGTTGGCGTCGAGCAGCGCCGATTTCGCGATCGTCGAGGGCCTGGAGGACTGACCGATGGCGTCGATGAGCGTGAGCCTGCGCAACGTGCCGGGAACGCGGGCCGCGATGGGTTGGGCCGGCGGGCACACATTGGTGATCGACCGGCCAGAGGGCCGGGCCGGCGGCATGGGGCTTGGCTTCAATGGCGGCCAAATGATCGCCCTCGCGATCGGCGGCTGCTTCTGCAACGATCTGCGCTATGTGGCCGACGCGATGGGCGTCGAGCTCGAGGCGATCGAAGTGGACGTTGCGATTGAGCTCGAGGGTAAGCCTCCGCTGGTGACGGCGGCGACGATGCGCGTGCAGGCAACGGCCGGCGAGGGCGTCGATGTGGCCGAGGTGATCCGCCGTGCCGAGGCAGACTCGACCGTCAGCAACTCGGTGCGGGCCGGATTCCCGGTGCGCGTTGTCGCGATCTAGCGCGAAAGACACAGTGTCCTTCGGGTTTGCCCGCCGGCGCTAAGGTCTTGCTAACCCTCCCGCCGCGCTCGCTCACCCGCTGCATAAACCGGAGTTTATGCCCGTAGCCCACCGCGCCTATGGCGCCGGGCGCAAACTCGCGGTCGATTGAGGACGCTGCACGCATGGGTGCCGATCGGGTCAGCCGGCGGACGAACCCGCACGGCCTGACCAATGACGGAGAAGACCAATGATGTTTCGGAGCCTGGGAGCGGTCGCGGCACTGCTCATGACCACATCGCTCGCGCAGGCGGCGTTCGACCCCAACGCCGTCGCGACGCAGTTGCAGAGCGAGGGGTACACCCGCATCGAGATCAAGATCGGGCAGAACATCGCCAAGGTCGAAGCGATCAAGGGCGGCACCAAGATCGAGGTCACCTACGATATCGCCTCGGGCGAGGTGATCGAGACGGAGACGGAAGCGGTCGATGGCGACGACGACACCCGGCCCGGCGTGGTGGTGCGCGAAGACCGCGACGATGACGACGACAATGACGATCGCGACGACGACGATGATCAGGATGACGACGATGATGATCAGGACGACGATCGTGACGACGACAACGATGATGACGACAACGATGATGATGACGACAACGATGATGACGACGGCGACGACTGATCGCTGAGTGACCGCATATCGGGGAGCGTCGCCTTGCGCTACGCTCCCCGGGCAGGACCACGGAGAGGATTTTCCAGCCGATATGAACCGCCGCCGCTTTCTTCTCGCCGCGACCGCCTTCACCCTGCTGTCCACGACGGCGGCGCGCGCGGACTATGTCGAGAACATCGTCGAGCAGCTCGAGAAGGAAGGCTATGGCGGGATCGAGGTGACGCGAACGCTTCTGGGGCGCGTGCGAATCCTCGCCAGCAAGGACGGGCTGCAGCGGGAGCTGGTGTGCAATCCGCGCACCGGCGAAATCCTGCGCGACGTCCTGATTGCGGCCAATGGCAAGACGCAGGCGCCGGCGTCGCCGGTAGGCGGGAACGGCGATCGCAACGACGATCGGGGCGGCGATGACGATAGTGATGATGACGACGACGACAGTTCGGGAGGCGGCGGTTCGGGCGGTGACGACGATGACGATAGCGGGGACGGCGAGGACGACGACGAGTCCGGCGGCGACGACAGCGACGACGACTAGGTGCGCCGTCGCATGAGGCGTGTCTGGGTCATTGTCGTGATCGTTGTCGTGCAGGTGCTGAGCGCGTTCTTTTTCGTCTCGGACATCCTCTCCTCCTATGTCGGCTTCTGGACCGAGCCGCTGTCGTGGGAGGTGCGCGAGCTGCTCGAACTGGCGGCCGCCGGCGGGCTGGCGATCGGCGTTGGCTTCGGTGGCCTCGCACTGTGGCGTGCGCATCGCGACCGGGCGAGGGCGGAGGAGCGGCTGCGAGTCGCCTCGGGTGCCTTCATGGAGCTGCTGAACGAGCGCTTCACGCAATGGGGACTGACGCGGGCCGAGGCGGACGTGGCGCTGTTCGCCATCAAGGGCCTGTCGACAGCCGAGATCGCGGCGTTGCGCGGGACTTCGGAAGGCACGGTGAAGGCGCAGACCAACGCGATCTATCGCAAGGCCGGCGTGACCGGCCGGCCGCAATTGCTGTCGCTGTTCATCGACGAGCTGATTGGCGAGGACAATATCGTACGGGCAAAGCTCGTGACGGGCGCCGAGCCGGCGCCGCTGCTGCCATCGCCGCCACCGGTCGAGGAGGAGCCGGCCCCAGCCTCTAGGCGGGCTTAGGTTTAGGCATCCAGCGCTTGACCAGGCGGCCATCGATGAACACGAGGCCGAGGAAGATCACGACGATGCCGATGATGTGGACCGGCAGGAAGCGCTCGTGCAGCACGAGGACACCCAGGAGGATCGCCGAGATCGGGGTGATGAAGGTGTTGAGCGACAGGTTCGTCGCGCCGACCTTGGGCAACAGCCAATAGACCAGCAGGAAGCTGAAGCTGGTCGAGAATACGCCGATGCCGAACAGGGCGCCCCAGGTTTCGATGCGAGTAATGGCCGGAATATCGAGGGCGAACCCGCTTGCGGAACCGGTGAACACGCCGGCGATCATCGGCCAGAGCAGCGCGATCGGGATCGACACCAGCGCCGCGCCGGTGAGCGACGCGGACGCGGTGACCGCCGAGTCCACGTTCTTGAAGCGGCGCGCATAGTTGAGCGTGAGCGCGTAGCAGCAGGTGGCGGCGAGCGCGGCGAGGAGGCCGACGACCTGCGCCGAAGCCCCTTCGCCCAGCGATGGCGAGGCGAGGATGATGGCACCGAGGAAACCGACGAGGACGCCAATCACCTTGTTCCAGGTGGCTTTCTCGCCGCCCGGCCAGAGCTGGCTGACGATGACCGTCGTCATCGGCGTCATGCCGTTGATGACGCCCACGATCGAGCTCGCGACGGTCATTTCGGCATAGGGAAAGAGGGCGAAGGGGATGGCGTAGTTGAGGATGCCGAGCACGAGGAACTGCGGGTAGAGACTCCAGTCGCGCGGCAGCGGCTTGCGCGTGCCGAGGAAGAAGATCCAGCAGATGACGGCGCCGATGGTGACGCGACCCGCCGACACCCAGAGCGGGCTGATCTCGCGGATCAGGATGGCGTTGAACAGGAATGAACAGCCCCAGACAGCGCCGAGAAGGATAATCAGCGCCCAGTATCGCAATGGCATCTCAGCTATCTCCTAGACGTCGACCTTGAAGGTCAGCGTCGCGGGGTCTGCCGGCTTGCCGCGCAGGCCCCAGTTGTCGAATGGCACGTCGTGGACCACGACCTTGAGGTCGCCTTCCGCGAATCCGAAGGCGCCCAGTTCGCGCTGCAGCGCCCCATAGAGCCGGCCTTTGGCCTCGCGCGAGCGACCGGTGAACATAGCGATTTCGAGCACCGAATAGCACGCGCCGCGGCCGGGCGGGGCGAAGAAGCTGCCCTGCGGGTATTCGTGGATGCGAATGTCGCGGTCCTGTTCGGGAATGCGGATGCCCTCGACCAGCGCGCGCTGGATGGCGGCCGCCAGATCGGCATGCCGGCCAGCAATCCAGCCAGCGGAAGTTTCAAGACGGGTCGAAGGCATGGGTGGTCTCCAGGGCGGCGAACATGGCGCAGCGTGGGAGTCGCGTCGAACCGATTTTGACGATGGGAACCATCAAATCCGGTGATGCCCTTGCGCAGGCCAGCCAGTTGCGTTAGTGCTTACGCAAATACTGACGGAGAGAGCGATGGACTTCTTTTCCGATGTTGGACTGCTTGCGATCGGCAGCCGCCTGAGGCTTCTCAGCGACCGGCTCTATGACGTTGCCGACGCGACTTATCGCGACCATGGCGTGCCGCTCCAGGCGCGATGGTTTCCGGTGCTGCGCCTGCTGCACGACAAAGGGCCGCTGCCCGTCGGCGAGATTGCGCAGGCGGTCGGCCAGACGCATTCGGCGATCAGTCAACTGGCGACCAAGCTGGTGCAGCGCGGCATGCTCGAGGCTTCGGCCGACGTGGCGGATGGGCGGATGCGGCGCCTGTCGCTGACGCCGCAGGCGGTGACAGCGCTACGCGAGGCCAAGCCGCTCTGGCACGCTATCCGCGAGGAGCTCGCAGCGCGCTTCCGCGCGGCCGGCATCGACGCCTGGGCCGTCCTGGATGAGTTTTCGAAGATACTCGATGGGTCGCTCGGGGATGCGGTGCGCGAGCGAGCGAAAAACGGAAAGGCGGGCGGCGTGCGCGTCGTGCCCTTCCGCCCCGAACTGCGCGCGCATTTCCATCGCCTCAACGCCGACTGGCTGCGCCGCTATTTCTACCTCGAGGAAGTCGACCACCGCGTGCTGAGCAATCCGGAACAGGAGATACTTGCGGGCGGGGGAGCCATCTTCTTTGCCGAGGCAGGCGGCGCGGTGGTGGGCACCTGCGCGCTGCTGCAGGCGGCCGACGGCGAGTACGAACTGACCAAGATGGCGGTCGATCCGGCGGCGCAGGGACTGGGGATCGGGCGCGTATTGATCGAGGCGGCGCTGGCCGAGTTCGAGCGGCGCGGGGGCCGCAAGCTCTTCCTTGAAACCAACACCAAACTGGCGACCGCGATCCGGCTCTATGAAAGCGTCGGCTTCGAGCACCGGAAACTGCCCGGCGCGCAGTCGCATTACCAGCGCGCGGACGTCTACATGGTCTGGCGCGGGCGAATGGCGACGTGATGTGCTAGCGTCGGCGCCTGCGATTGTGGAGCGCTGGAATGGGCCGGCTGATCGTCAGCAACTTCATCACTATCGACGGGCTCTATAGCGGGCCCAATGACGACATGGCCGCGCTGTTCGCGTCCCAGCATCCTGACTATGCGCGCGACGACAGCTTCGACCACTACAATGTCGAACTGCTCCGAGCGGCGGGCTACCTGCTGCTGAGCCACACGGGGTTTCTCGGCAACAGGGACTACTGGACCGGCGTGCGCGGCAATCCGTCGTTCTCCGCGATCCGGCAGGAGTTCGCCGAACTGATCGCGGAGCGGCCAAAGCTCGTGATCTCCGACAGGCTGACGCCGGCCGCGACGGCGCCGTGGACGAACACGACGATCCTCCGCCGCGCCGAGGCAGCGCGCGAGATCGGACGGCTGAAGCGCGAGGGTAGGGGCGACATTCTCGTGATCCTCGGCCGGCTGTTGTGGCAGGACCTCATGGCGCATGGACTGGTGGACGAACTGCATTTGACGGTCTTCCCGCTGATCGGCGGCGAGGGCACGCCGATGTTCGAGACACGGCCGGCTGTGCCCCTCAAGCTGGTGCGGACGCGGACCTGGCCCGGGTCGGGCAACGTCCTGACGGTCTACGAACCCGGCGTCCGGGTGTGATGGCGGACAAGCTCGTCAATTTGTTCTGGTCCGCCGCCGGCGTGTTCCCCGGCGAAACGGAGGTGAGCCCGTTCGATTTCGCCGCGCGCGTGCAGTCGGCGGCGCGCGCCGGCTTTGCCGGCATCAGCTTCTGGCACGCCGACCTCGCGGCGATCTGCGCGACACGCAGCCTCGGCGAGGTGCGGCGCATTCTCGACGACAACGGCATCGTGGCCTGCGAGGTCGCCTTCATCGAGGACTGGTATGTCGACGGCGAGCGGCGCGCCGCGTCGGACGAGCGGCGGCGCTGGTTGCTGGAGGCAGCACAGGCGCTGGGTGCACCGCATGTGAAGGCGGGCGACCGGCGCAATACGCCGGGAGAGTCGGCACGGCTGGCCGACGAGTTCGCGCGGCTCTGCGCCGATGCCGCGCGGCACGGCCTGCGCGTCGGCTACGAATTCATGCGCGCTTCGTTCGTGCACCGGCTGGACGCGTGCCTCGCCATGGTCGGCGACACGCCCAATGGTGGGCTGATCGTCGACATCGCCCATACCAATGCGATCGGTATTGCCAACGCGGAGATTGCGGCGCTGCCAGCCGACCGGATCGTCAGCGTCGAGCTGAGCGACAATGTGCGCGGTCCTGAGGGTTACGACGTGGCGGCGCGCCGCTTCTGCGGCGAGGGCGAGCTCGATGTTGCCGGCTTCGTCACTGCGGCGCGCGCCGCCGGCTATTGCGGCCCCTGGGCCGTGGAAGTCGTCAACCGCGCGCTGCGCGGCTGGACGCTCGACCGTTTGAACGAAACAGGATTCCAGACGACGCTGCCCTATGTAAGCTAGCGCGCAAACCAGCGCTCGAGAGCGTCGGCAAGACCGTCCGTCTCGTCGCCATCGGCGGACCAGGCGATACAGCCATCGGGTCGGATCAGCAGCGAGCGCGGGGCGTCGACGGCGAGGCAGCGAAGGCGGGCGGTACGGGCCGCCAGCGCAGCGACGCGGCCGTTGGAAGTGGCATCGAGGAGAATGCCGGCGCCATCGGCCATCTGGCTGTACAACGATGTTCCAGCGCCGAGGGGACGATCGGCGGCAAGACTGCCCACCTCCGCCCGGTCGGAGTCGAGATCGTAGCGCATGGCAAGGCCGCTCATCATCCCGTCGACCCGGTCGTTGACGTCATCGAGCTGCATCAGGGTGGCGAACACCTCGCGCAAGGCGCTCGACCGGTCGTCCGTCCGCATCAGCGCGACCTGCGCCAGCGTGTTGGCGAGGACGGCGTCGGTCACGGGCCGGCGCTCGGCGGTGTAGCTGTCGAGGAAGCCTGCCGATTTGTCGCCGCGGATCACGGCGGCGAGCTTCCAGCCCAGATTGGCGGCGTCGGCGAGGCCGAGGCTCAATCCCTGGCCACCCAGCGGCGAATGCACATGCGCGGCGTCGCCGGCGACAAGGACGCGGTCGCGGCGGTAGGTGTCGGCGAGGCGCGTGACGTCCGACCAGCGGTTCGCCTCCTCGATCGCGGTGACGCGGACATCGGCGCCGCTGATCCGCCGCAGGGCACCCTCGATCTCGTCGCGCGTGACCGGCGCCTCGCGATCGGCCGGAGGACCACTGAAGTCGTGCAGCCCGAGGCGGCGCGGCCGCGGTCCGTTGATGACGACGCCGCCGGGCAGGCGGGACACGCCGCGCTGCAGGCGCTCGGGGTGATCGAGATCGAGGATGGCCTGGTACATTGTGAGGCTCGGCGGAGCTCCCGAGAAGCCGAAGCCGGCGAGCTTGCGGACGGTGCTGCGCCCGCCGTCGCAGCCGACGAGCCAGGAGCAGGTGAGGCGATCCGGTCCGGCGACGGACGCCCAGCCAACCGTGACGCCGGTATCGCGCTGCTCGAGGTCGGTGACCGCGCAGCCGCGCCGGATCTCGATGCCGAGCGCTGACGCGCGCTCGATGAGAACGGCCTCGATCGCGGGCTGGTCGACCCAGTACATGCGCCGCTCGGGCTCGGCATTGGAGCGAAGCGGAAGGAGGGCGAAATGGCCCCGCGATCTGAGCAGCCGCGCCCGCATCTCGGCGCCCGCCTGTCCCATCGCTGCGAAGCTGCGGGCTTCGGCCTCCGTCAGCGCCGGGCCCATGCCGCGGCGCTGCAGCGCCTCGGCGCCAACGGGTCCGATCGAGGGCGCCTTGATTCCGCGGTCTGGTGCGGCGAGCCGTTCGAGGACGAGCACATCGGCGCCGCCCAGCTTGAGTTCGATCGCCAGCAGCAGCCCGACGGGGCCGGCGCCGACGATCGCCACGTCTATTTGCGTGTTCATCGGACGCGTCATAGCCGATGCGCTAGTCGAAGCGCAGCACCATCATGTGCTCGTCGAGATAGCGGCCATCGACGAGCAGGCTGCGCGGCTCGATGCCGTAGCTGACGAAGCCCAGATGCTCGTAGAGGCGGAGCGCGGGGGCGTTGTCGGTGACGACGCACAGATGCACCTGCTCGACCTGCGTCCGGGCGAAGGCGAGGACGTCGGCGATCAGGGCGCGGGCCACGCCGTGGCCGCGGGCTTCGGGCCTGACATAGACGCCCCAGATATTGCCGCGATGGGCGACCTTGGTGGCGTCGAGGCGGTGGAAGCCGGCAGTGCCGACGAGCGCGCCGCCAAGCCAGGCTCCGGCGATGTAGTTGCACGTGACGGCATCTTCGAACGCGGCAAGCTCGCGCGTGCTCTCCGTCTCATGGCTCGCGCCAAAGGCGGTCGGCGCGTTGCGCAGGGCCTCGAGCCTGATGTCGCGGTAGGCGGCAGTGTCGGCCGCCGTCAACCGCCGAACCAGCGGGGCCGTGCCGGCGAGCGAGCTCGCGACCATGGCGAGGGCGCGGGGATAGAGCTTGTGCTCCTCGACCAGCACGCGGGCCGCGAGGACATCGGGCGTGTCACCCGCGAGCACGGGGACACTGGCCTGCGCGATGGTCGGGCCCTCATCCATGCCGGAGGTGACGAAATGAACCGTACAGCCGTGCTCGGTCGCGCCGTCGGCGAGCGCCTGCTCGTGCGTGTGGAGGCCCTTGTGCCGGGGCAGCAGGGAGGGGTGGATGTTGATGAGGCGACCTGCCCAACGCGTGCAGAATTCAGACGAGAGGAGGCGCATGAAGCCCGCGAGGGCAACGATGTCGACCTGCCATCCCTCGAGGATCGCCGTCATCGCCGCCTCGAACGCGGCCTTGGTGGCGTAGTCCCGGTGCGCCAGGGCGGCCGTGGCGATACCGTCGGCGGCAGCGATAGCGAGGCCCAGGGCGTCAGGATTGTTCGAAAAGACGCCAGCGATCTCAGCCGGATAGTCCCCGGCCTTCGCGGCGGCGATCAGCGCGCTCATGTTCGAGCCGCGGCCGGAAATGAGGATCGCGACGCGCTGCCTCGCGGTCACAGCGCCAGCTTGCCTTCGAACGTCACCGGCTCGGCGCCCGCTTCGGTGATGCGGCCGATGATGGCGGGCTTTTCGCCCTGCTCGTAGAGGTGGGAGACCAACTGCTCGGCCTCGCGCGCATCGAGCACGCAGATCATTCCGACGCCGCAGTTGAACGTGCGCAGCATTTCGCGCTCGCCCATGCCACCGACCCGGGCCAGCCAGCCGAACACTTTCGGCACCTGCACGGCACTGAGGTCGATATGTGCCGAAACGTTCTCGGGCAGGACGCGCGGAATGTTGTCGATGAAGCCGCCGCCGGTGATGTGCGCCAGCGCCTTGAGGCCGATGCCGGCCTTGAGCGCCGACAGGATCGGCTTCACATAGATGCGGGTGGGGGTGAGCAGCGCCCCCGAGAGCGTACGGGCTTCGTCGAACGGCGCCGGGAGGTACCAGTCGACGCCGGAGATGTCGACGATCTTGCGGACCAGCGAGTAGCCGTTGGAATGGACGCCGGATGAGCCGATGGCGACGATCGCGTCGCCGGGCTTCACGTCGGGGCGGGGCAGGAGGGTGCCGCGCTCGGCGGCGCCGACGGCAAAGCCTGCGAGGTCGTAGTCGTTGCCGTGATACATGCCCGGCATTTCGGCCGTCTCGCCGCCGATGAGGGCGCAGCCGGCGATGCGGCAACCTTCGGCAATCCCCTCCACGATGGCCTTGCCGACCTCGACGTCGAGCTTGCCGGTGGCGAAATAGTCGAGGAAGAACAGTGGCTCGGCGCCCTGGACGACGATGTCGTTGACGCACATGGCGACGAGATCGATGCCGATGGTCGAGTGGCTGCCGGTGTCGATGGCGATCTTGAGCTTGGTGCCGACACCATCATTGGCGGCGACCAGCACCGGATCGATGAAGCCGGCCGCCTTGAGGTCGAACAGGCCGCCGAAGCCGCCGATTTCGGCGTCGGCGCCGGGACGGCGGGTCGAGCGGACGGCGGGCTTGATGGCGTCCACCAGCGCATTGCCGGCGTCGATGTCGACACCCGCATGCTTGTAGCTGAGCCCGTTTGATGGCAGGTTCGATGCGTCGGACATGGGGCGCTCTGTGCCGGCTCTGGGAGGGGCGAAAACTGAGGCGCTGATAGCCGCTCAACTGGGGCGACGCAAGGGTACGACGGGGCATGACACTCAGAACTCAGGTGCTTGTCTGGGTCGGCTTCACCGTCGCCGTGATTCTCGCCGTCTGGCTGCTCCGCCCCATCCTGTTGCCGTTCGTGGTTGGCAGTGCGCTCGCCTACATCCTCAACCCGCTCGTCAACCTGATCCAGCGCCTTCCGGTGATCGGGCGCGGCTGGTCGACCTTCATCGCGATGCTGATCGTGATCGCGTTGATCGTGGGTGTGTTCTTTCTCGTGACCCCGCTCATCGTCACCCAGATCGTGGGGCTGGCCCGGGATGTGCCGGGCTATGTCGGCGACCTGCAGGCATTGATCCGCCGACTGGCGCCGCAGTTCACCGAGTGGCTCGGACCCGAGCGCGCGGCGCAGCTCGAAGCGAGCCTGACCCAGTTTATCGGCACCGGCGTCGAATTCATCGGCAACCTGACCGCGCAGATTCTCCAGAGCGGCCTCACGGTGCTCAATACGCTCGGCTTCCTCCTGATCACGCCGGTCGTGACGTTCTATCTGCTGCTCGACTGGGAGGGCATGATCAAGGGCGTCGACGATCTGCTGCCGCGAGAGCACAGGCGCGAAATCAGACAGGTACTTGATCAGATCGACCGCTCGATGGCCGGCGTTGTTCGCGGCCAGGGCTCGGTGATCCTGGTGCTGTGCGTCTACTATTCGATGGCCCTCAGCCTGACCGGGCTCAATTTCGGCCTGGTGATCGGGTTGATCACGGGGCTGTTCAGCTTCATTCCATTCGCTGGATTCCTCACCGGTTTCATCCTGTCGATGGGCATTGCGCTGGTGCAGTTTTCGCCCAACTGGTGGTTCGTCCTGATCGTTTTCGCCGTCTACATGGTCGGCCAGTTCCTCGAAGGGAATGTGCTGTATCCGCGGCTCGTGGGGCATAGCATCAACATCAACCCGGTGTGGCTGATGTTCGCGCTGTTCGCGTTCTCGTTCCTGTTCGGCTTCGTGGGCCTGCTGCTCGCGGTGCCGCTGGCGGCGATCACCGCGACGCTGACCCGCTATGCCATCAAGCGCTACAAGGAGAGTGCGCTCTATCACGGTGAGCGGCCGCAAAAGCTGGCGACGGGCGAACCCGAGCTGGCCCTGAGCATGCCCGCCGTGGCGCCCGAGCCGCCGGTTGCCGCGGAGGCGGTGCCGGACGCGGCACCGCGGCGCCGCAAAAGGTTGACGCCGACAAAATGAGCCCGACCGGTACCGGTACCTCGCAGCTGCCCTTCGACTATGGGCACGAGCCGTCGCATCTCGAAGACGACTTCATCGAGGGCGAGGGCAACCGGCTGGCGCTGGCCCATATCCGGGCCTTTCCCAGCTGGCCGGGACCGCTGACGCTGATCGAAGGGCCGGCAAAGTCCGGCAAGTCGCATCTGGCCCGCATCTGGGCGAAGCGGGCAGGGGCCCGGATGGTCGAGTCGGGCGAGTTGGAGGACCTGTCGCGCCGCGGCGGCACGGCGCCGTTGGCGGTCGAGGATGTTGAGCGGAGCGGTTACGGCGAGGATGCGTTGTTCCATCTGCTGAACCAGTCCATGCGGGATGGCCGAGCCGTGCTGATGACGAGCCGGGAGCCGATTGCCAACTGGCCCTACCAGACCGATGATCTCAAGTCGCGGGCGAGACTCGCGGCGCGGTTCACGGTGGCCCTGAGCGATGACATCCAGTTGTCACAGATGTTCGTGAAGCTGTTCGGCGACCGGCAGGTTGCGGTCGATCCGAAAATCGTCAGCTATCTCGTGGCAAGAATGGAGCGCTCGCCGGAAGAGGCAGTGGCGCTGGCGGAGCTTGTCGACCGCATTGCCCTCAGCCGGGGCACGGCCATCACGCGCTCGGTGGCCGCCGCGGCACTGGCCGAACGCGGTGTGAGCGACGACGAACTGGACCTGGAAGGCGGCGACGATGAATGAGATGACCGAAATCCTGCCCGAGGAGGCCGCCTCGCCCGACATCGAGGCGCTGCGCCAGAGCCCGGCCCGGTTCGTCAATCGCGAGGTGAGCTGGCTGCAGTTCAACATGCGCGTGCTGGAGGAGGCGGGCAACAAGAACCATCCACTGCTCGAGCGCATGCGCTTCGTGTCGATCTCGGCCAACAATCTCGACGAGTTCTTCATGGTGCGCGTCGCCGGCCTCAAGGGCCAGCTGCGTGCCGGACTGCAGAAGCAGAGCGCCGACGGCCTGACGCCGGCCGAGCAGCTCGACGAGATCGCGACGCTCGCCCAGCACCTCCAACTCGAGCAGCAGGACCACTGGCAGACGCTGCGTGAGGAGCTGCACGAGGCCGGCGTCGTCATCCATGAAGCCAACGACCTCACCCCGGACCAGGTGAAGTACCTGCAGCGGCTGTTCCGCGAAGAAATCTTCCCGGTCCTGACGCCGATCGCCGTCGACCCGGCGCATCCGTTCCCGTTCATCCCCAATCTGGGCTTCACGCTGGCCTTCGAGCTGACGCGGCCGGGCTCCGTGACGGCGCTGACGGCGCTGGTGCGCGTGCCATCCAACCTCGACCGCTTCATCACCCTGCCGTCGGGGCTGACGGCCGAGGGGCGGATCGAGGTCGTGACCATCGACACGCTGATCAACCTGTTCCTGCACAAGATGTTTCCCGGCTACGAAGTGGCCGGTTCGGGCGCCTTCCGGATCATCCGCGACAGCGAAATCGAAATCGACGACGAAGCGGCCGACCTCGTGGTCGAATTCGAATCCGCGCTCCGGCAACGCCGCCGCGGCCTGGTGATCCGGCTCGAGATCGAAAAGAAGATGCCGCGCGCCCTGCGGCGGCAAATCTCGGAGCGGCTGGGCGCCACGCCGGCCGATACGTTCGAAGTCGAAGGCTTTCTCGGCCTCGCCGATGCCAGCAAGATCTGCGAGATCGACCGGCCGGACCTGAAGTTCCAGCCGTACATACCGCGTTATCCAGAGCGGGTCCGCGACTACAATGGCGATTTGTTCGCCGCCATCAAGGCCAAGGATCTCCTCGTCCACCATCCGTTCGAGAGCTTCGACGTGGTGGCGCAATTCCTGGGGCAGGCGGCCCGCGACCCCGACGTGGTCGCGATCAAGCAGACGCTCTATCGGACCTCGCGCGACAGCCCGATCGTGAAGGCACTCGTCTACGCGGCCGAGCAGGGCAAGTCGGTGACGGCGCTGGTCGAGCTCAAGGCGCGCTTCGACGAGGAAGCGAACATCCGCTGGGCTCGCGACCTCGAACGCGCCGGGGCGCAGGTGGTTTTCGGCTTCATCGAGCTCAAGACGCACGCCAAGATGAGCCAGGTGGTGCGGCGCGAGAGCGGCAAGCTTGTCAGCTACTGCCACCTCGGCACGGGCAACTATCATCCGATCACGGCCAAGATCTACACCGACCTCAGCTACTTCACGACGGACCCGTCGATCACGCGCGACGTGGCGCGGGTGTTCAATTTCATAACAGGATATGCGCGACCGACCGAGCTCGAGGCTGTCGCGGTCTCTCCGGTCAATCTGCGCTCGACGCTGCTCGACCATATCGCCCGCGAGGTCCGCTTCGCGGAACGCGGCGAGCCGGCGACGATCTGGCTCAAGATGAACGCCCTGGTCGATCCAGAAATCATCGACGCGCTCTACGATGCGAGCCAGAAGGGCGTGAAGATCGAGCTGATCGTGCGCGGCATCTGCTGCCTGCGCCCCGGAATACCGGGCTTTTCGGACAATATCCGGGTGAAGTCGGTGGTCGGCCGCTTCCTCGAACATTCGCGCATCTTCTGCTTCGGCAATGGCGAACAGATGCCCTCGCGGCGGGCCAAGGTGTATATGTCGTCGGCCGACATCATGCAGCGCAACCTGGACTGGCGTGTCGAAGTGATGGTTCCCATCCTCAACAAGACCGTGCATAGGCAGATCCTCGACCGCATGCTGGTGGCCTATCTCAAGGACAACACGCAGAGCTGGGAGGTACTGCCGGACGGCAGTTCGCATCGCCGGCCACTGGAGGAGGGCGAAGAGCCCTACAGTGCCCACAACTACTTCATGACCAATGCGAGCCTGTCCGGCCGCGGCAGCGCCCTGCAGCGCGACAACGAAGAGAACGACGATTGAACCAATTCTGGGGTCTCGACGCGGACCCGACGGCGCAAGGGCGCATCAAGGGCGCCCGGCCCGTCGCTGTGCTCGATATCGGCTCCAACTCGGTGCGTCTCGTCGTCTATGAGCGGCTCGCACGCTCGCTGACGCTGCTCTACAACGAGAAGTCGTCCTGCGCCCTGGGGCGCGGGCTCGCCCAGACCGGGCGGCTCGCCTACGAGAACATCGATCGGGCACTGACGGCGATCCAGCGCTTCGCGCTGGTGGCGCAGCTGATGAAGGCCGGGGAAGTCTACATCCTCGCCACCTCGGCGGTCCGGGATGCGAGCAATTCCAAGGCCTTCGTCGATGCGGTTGAAGCGACGATGAACGCCAAGGTGGAAGTGCTGAGCGGCGCTGCCGAGGCGCATTTCGCCGCGCTCGGCGTCGTTGCGGGGATCCCCGACTTCACCGGCATTGTGGGCGATCTGGGCGGCGGCAGCCTCGAGCTGTCCTCGATTGTGGACGGCGTCGATGCGGTCGGCGAGACCCATGAGCTGGGCGTCATCCGCATGCAGGACGATGCCGGCCGCTCAGTGGCGCGGGCGCGCGAGATCGCGCGGGAGCGGCTCGCCAGGTCCGAACTCCTGAGCCGCAAACCCGGCGGGCAGTTCTGCGCCATTGGCGGCACCTGGCGCTCGATGGCCAAGATGCATCAGGTGCTGCGGAACTATCCGCTGCACATGGTGCAACACTATGTGACCAAGGCCGGCGACCTGGCGAAACTGTGCGACGAGATCGTCGACGCCGCCACGGCCGGCAAGGCCTATCCGGGCAGCGACCACACAAGCTCGTCGCGGCGCGACCTGGTGCCGTTCGGCGCCGCCGTGCTCGGCGAAGTGCTGCGCGCGGGCAAATTCGACAGCGTGCTGTTCTCGGCACAGGGGGTCCGCGAGGGATATCTGTACGGCCTGTTGCCGCCCGAGGAGCGGGCGCTCGATCCGCTGCTGCAGGGCGCCGAAGAAATCTCGATCCTGCGCTCGCGCTCACCTGCCCATGCCGAAGATCTGATCAGGTTCACCGCCGGGTTCCTTGACGCCATCCAGGTCAAGGAGACGGCCGCCGAGGAGCGGCTGCGCAAGGTCGCCTGCTATCTGAGCGACATCGGCTGGCGCGGGCATCCCGACTATCGCGGCGAGCAGAGCGTCGACATGGTCGCCTATGGCGCTCTCGCCGGCGTCGACCATCCCGGCCGCGCTTTCCTCGCGGAGGCGCTGGCGGTCCGCTACATGGGCCTCAAGCACAAATCGATCAGTCACGAACTGATGGAACTGGCCGGCCCGGCCGCCAACATGAAGGCCCGGCTTCTCGGCGCGACCTTCCGCGTGGCCTATCCGATGTCGGCGGCCATGCCGGGCGTGCTGCAGCGCACGCATTTCTCGCTCGAGGGCAGTCGGCTGCGGCTGCATTTGCCCGAGGACCTCGCCTTCCTCGCGGGCGAACACCTCGCCGGCCGGCTCGACCAACTGGCCGGCGTCGCGGGCATCAAGAGCTCCGAGATCGTGACGAAGTAATCGTCATTGGTCGGACAACATGGCGACGATTGATTGTTCCAGTTCCGCCAGATCATTCTCGTAGATGTCCCACAAGATGTGGCCATCAAGGCGATGATAGACATGGCGCAGCAGGTTGCCGAGGCCGGAGACCTTGGTCCATGGAATGTGCTCGCCGTGCCGGACTTTCCACTCGGCGGGCAGATCCCGCGACGCCTCTGAGATGACCTCAAGGTGACGCTCGAAGGCCGCCCAGCGAGTCTGGTCCGCCACGGCGTCCGCAAAGCTCCACCCGCGCCAGAGCTCCATGATAAGTCCGATACGATCCCGCATATGCACGAGGCGATCGTACGCGGAACTGGGCATCAGAAGACCGCTACTTCGTCCTGCGAGACACGCGCCCTGAAGGACGGATCGGACAACAGGCCCTGTCGCGTGACGATGCTCGACCGCAGCCCGATGTGGTCCTCAATGAGGTTGAAGACCCCTACGGCTTCCAGTCCGAACCGTCTGCCGTGCTGAATGTCCACGACGACATCCACGTCGCTGTTGGGACGATTGTCGCCACGAGCGCGGGAGCCGAACAGGGACATGTGAAGGACGCCTTCGCCCTCAAACTGCGGCTTGAGAGCGCGGAGTTCGGCCAGCAATTGTTCTCGGCTAAGATTGCGCATAGGTAGAAAATAGGCCGTTTGAGCCGACCGTTCCAGCCCTAGCGCTCGATCGGAAACTCGATGATGCCCTTGCGGGTGGCGGCGAGGGCGATCTTGCCGTGCTTGAGCGCCAGCGCCTTCTCGCCGAAGAGCTTGCGGCGCCAGCCGCGGAGGGCCGGGACATCGGCTTCGTCGTCGAGCACCAGCGCATCGATGTCGTCGGAGGTTGCGAGGATGCGCGCGGCGACGCCGTGCTCTTCGCTGACCGCCTTGAGCAGGACGCGGACCAGATCGCCGACGGCGCCTTTGGGCGAAGGGCCGCGGTAACGCTCGGGAGCGGGCGGCAATTCGTTCTTGGGCAGCGCCTCGACCTCCTTGATGAGGGCGACCAGTTCCTGCGCGGCGGACGAGCGCCCATAGCCGCGCTGCACGGCGCGCAGCTTGTCGAACGCTTCCGGAGTCTGCGGCCGCTGCATGGCGAGCTCGATCAGCGCGTCGTCCTTGAGGATGCGGCTGCGCGGCTGGTCGGTGTCCTGCGCGCGGCGCTCGCGCCAGGCGGCGATGACCTTGAGCGCAGCGAGGTCGCGCGGGCGCGACAGCTTGGACTTGAAGCGCTCCCAGGCGTTCTCGGGCCTGACGACATAGGTGTCGATCGAGCGCAGCACCTGCAGCTCGTCCTCGACCCAGTCCCAGCGATGGGTCTCGGTGACCTGCGCGCGCAGCTTGACGTAGATATCGCGCAAATGGGTGACGTCGGCGAGGGCGTAGAGCCGCTGCTTTTCGGTGAGCGGCCGGTGCGACCAGTCGGTAAAGCGCGAGGATTTATCGAGGTCGACCCCGGTGACGGAGCGGACGAGGTTGTCGTAGCTGACGCTGTCGCCAAAACCGCAGACGGACGCGGCGACCTGGGTGTCGAAGATGTTCTGCGGCACGACGCCGGACAGCTTGACGAAGATTTCGATGTCCTGCCGGGCGGCGTGGAAGACCTTCACCACATGCTTGTTGGCGAGGAGCTCGAAGAATGGCTGGAGGCTCAGGCCATCGGCGAGCGGATCGACGAGGATCGCTTCATCGGGCGTTGCGGCCTGCAACAGGCACAGCTTCGGCCAGTAGGTGGTTTCGCGGAGGAATTCGGTGTCGACGGTGATGAAATCGAATTTGGTGGCACGCGCGCAGAAGGCTGCCAGCGCGTCGGTCGAGGTCACAAGCTCCATAATCGTCCAGTCTCGGTCTAGGCGCCCCGGGACACCAGGGCTTTGAAGTGTCGCTCTTATCAGGGGTTTATGCGCCGCTCCAGCGGCGAATCGGACAGGGTTACCGCGCCCGGCGGCCGGAATCTTGACAATCCGGGCCTCGCATGCGCTTGTCCGGCGCCATTTTGGCCCGACTCCAACCCTCAAAAGAGACCCGAAAATGCACCGTTATCGTTCCCACACATGCGCCGCTCTGACTACGGCGGACGTGGGCAATAATGTGCGCCTTTCGGGCTGGGTGCACCGCGTCCGCGACCATGGCGGCCTGCTGTTCATCGACCTGCGCGACCACTACGGCATGACGCAGCTGGTGATCGATCCCGATTCCGCCGCGTTCAAGCTGGCCGAAACCGTGCGCTCCGAGTGGGTGATCCGGGTCGATGGCGAGGTCAAGAAGCGCACGCCCGAGACGATCAACACCAAGCAGGCGACCGGCGAGATCGAGGTGTTCATCCGCGAGCTCGAAGTGCTGGGCGAAGCCAAGGAGCTGCCGCTGCCGGTGTTCGGCGAGCCGGACTATCCCGAGGATATCCGCCTGCGCTACCGCTTCCTCGACCTCCGCCGCGAGACGCTGCACGCCAATATCGTCAAGCGCACCAAGGTGATCTCCTCGATGCGCCGGCGCATGGGCGATGCCGGCTTTGCCGAATATTCGACACCGATCCTGACGGCCTCGTCGCCCGAGGGCGCGCGCGACTTCCTCGTCCCAAGCCGCATCCATCCCGGCACGTTCTTCGCGCTGCCGCAGGCGCCCCAGCAGTACAAGCAATTGCTGATGGTCGCCGGCTTCGACCGCTACTTCCAGATCGCGCCGTGTTTCCGCGATGAGGATCCGCGCGCCGATCGGCTGCCGGGCGAGTTCTACCAGCTCGATCTCGAGATGAGCTTCGTCACGCAGGAAGACGTGTGGAACACCATGCAGCCGGTGATGACGGCGGTGTTCGAGGAGTTCGCCGAGGGGAAGCCCGTCACCAAGGAATGGCCGCGCATCCCCTACCAGACGGCGATCCGCAAATACGGTTCGGACAAGCCCGACCTGCGCAACCCGATCGAGATGCAGGCGGTCACCGCGCATTTCGCCGGCTCCGGCTTCAAGGTGTTCGCCGGCCAGATCGCCGCCGACGACAAGACCGAAGTGTGGGCCGTGCCGGGCAAGACCGGCGGCAGCCGCGCTTTCTGCGACCGCATCAATGGCTGGGCCCAGAGCGAGGGCCAGCCGGGCCTCGCCTACATCTTCTGGCGCAAGGAGGGCGAGGTGCTCGAGGGCGCGGGACCGGTGGCCAAGAACATCGGACCGGAACGCACCGAGGCGATCCGTACCCAGCTTGGGCTGGGCGAAGGCGACGCGGTGTTCTTCGTGCTGGGCCGGCCCGACAAGATGTACCGCTTTGCCGGCGAGGCGCGCACAAAGGTGGGCACCGAACTCAACCTCGTCGACAAGGACCGCTTCGAGCTCTGCTGGATCGTCGACTTCCCGTTCTACGAGTGGAGCGAGGAAGAAAAGAAGGTCGACTTCGCGCACAACCCGTTCTCGATGCCGCAGGGCGGGCTCGCGGCGCTGCGGTCGCAGGATCCGCTGACCATCAAGGCATTTCAGTACGACGCGGTGTGCAACGGTTTCGAGATCGCCTCGGGCTCGATCCGTAACCAGGAACCCGAGACCATGGTCGCGGCGTTCGAGCTCACCGGCAAGAGCCGGGACGAGGTCGAGGAACAGTTCGGCGGCCTCTACCGCGCCTTCCAGTACGGCGCCCCGCCGCATGGCGGCGCGGCGTTCGGCATCGACCGCGTGGTGATGCTGCTGTGCGGTGCCGAGAACCTCCGGGAGATCACGCTGTTCCCGATGAACCAGCAGGCACAGGACCTGCTGATGGGCGCGCCGAGTGCGGCAAGCAGCAAGCAGTTGCGCGAGCTGCACCTCCGGCTCAATGTCCAGGACAAATAGGCGAGCTCTGGCGCGCCGACCGGGGCGTCAGACATGGTTAACAGTCATTAACGATGCCTTAAGGCGGCCCGACTAACCCTAGGTGCACAAGGGGGAGTCGGGCTCGGGCGTGGCATCGCGGTACTCGCACATATTGACGCTGATCGCGGCTATCCTGGCGTTCGTGCCGGTGATGGGCGTCGACTGGCTGCTCGACAATTACGTGCGCGTGCGCGAGCGCGTGCAGCTCCAGTCGTCGCTGGAGGCGATCAGCGAGCGCATCGAGACGGGCGCCTATGACGGCATCGCGTCACTGCGCAAGATCCTGGCGGACAGCCCGTCGCTGTGCACGCCGACCTTCATCGCCAATGTCCACCAGGAGATCCAGCGCAGCCTCTATCTCAAGCAGGTGGTGGTCGAAAATGCCGATGGCGTGCAGTATTGCGACGCCTTCGGCATGCAGGTTTCGTACTCGCCGCTGTCGGAGAGCCTTGCCATCCCGGGGCATACCGAAACCCTTGCCGTAGGGGCGCTGGCGGGGCTCGAAACGCCGGTGCTCAAGGTGACGCAGGCATTCGGCAGCACGCGGCTGGTCTCGGCCATCGTCCCGATCATTTCGGCGAACCGCTCGGGCCTGCTCAGCCGCTTCAAGCCTACCGCGATGGTCCGCATCACGCTGACCAACGGCACGCCGGTGCTGGTGGCAGGCGATACCTCGGCATTCGACCGCGGCGAGACCGACTTCATCGCGTCGTCGGTATTTGCCGGCGAACTGCCGATCCGCATCGAGGCGGCGGTGCCGTTCGCCATGGTGCGGGCCGACTACACCGACCTCGACGTGAGCTTCACGATCATCGCCTGCATCATGAGCGGCGCTTTCCTGGTACTGGCGCTGCAATATGTGCGGCGCTCCAAGCTGCCGGCTTTCGACCTCGAGCGGGCGATCGCGGCGGGCGAGCTCAAGCCGTATTACCAGCCGGTGATCAACCTCAAGACGGGCAAGCTCGCGGGCTGCGAGATGCTGTGCCGCTGGGAGAAGCGCAACGGCGACGTGGTGATGCCGGGGCAGTTCATCGAATATGCCGAGATCACCGGGCTCGCCATTCCCATGACACTGGGCCTGATGCAGCAGGTACGCAACGATCTCGCCGACCTCTGCCTCGAAATGCCGGACATGAAGGTGTCCATCAACCTGTTCGAGGGGCACTTTCGCGACACGACGATCGTGGAGGACGTGCAGGCGATCTTCGGCGGCTCGACCGTGTCGTTCCGCCAGCTCGTCTTCGAAATCACCGAGCGGACGCCGATCGGCAATTCGGCGAGCGCCCATACGGTGATTGCCGGCTTCCACGCGCTGGGCGTCCGGCTGGCGATGGACGATGTGGGCACTGGCCACTCGAACCTGGCCTACATGCAGACGCTGGGGGTCGACGTGATCAAGATCGACCGGGTGTTCGTCGACATGATCAAATCGGACACCCAGGCGGTGCCCGTGCTCGACGGCCTGATCGCCATGTGCCGCGACCTCGGCACCGAAATCGTCGCGGAGGGCGTCGAGACCGAAGCGCAGGCGCTGTACCTGCGCTCGCGCGGCGTGGTGATGGCGCAGGGCTTCCTGTTCGCTCCGGCGCTCAAGGTGGGGGCGTTCAAGGAGCTGGCGCGGGCGCTCAATGGCGGTCCGCGAGCCATTCCGCTGGCGGCGGCAGCGGCCGAATCCGCAATTACCGCGGACGCGGCGGCCTGAGCCGGGGCCGCTTCGACTTATTCCCTGTTCTGCCGTGCTTCCCAAGCCTACGATTTGGTGGCACCAAGCGGAGAGTCTACGAGGGATAGCAATGTCGTCCGACGTCAACGAGCAGCTGCGGGCGCGCCGCGAGGCGGCGCTGCATTTTCACGAGTTCCCCAAGCCCGGCAAGCTCGAGATCCAGCCCACCAAGCCGCTCGGCAACCAGCGCGACCTGGCACTGGCCTATTCGCCGGGCGTCGCGGCCCCCTGCGAGGTGATCGCAGAGAATCCCGACGCGGTGACCAAGTACACGTCCCGCGGCAACCTCGTGGGCGTGATCTCGAACGGCACGGCGGTGCTCGGCCTCGGCGCGATCGGCGCGCTGGCGTCAAAGCCGGTGATGGAAGGCAAGGCGGTCCTGTTCAAGAAGTTCGCCGGCATCGATGTCTTCGATATCGAGATCGAGGAACGCGACCCCAAGAAGTTCATCGAAGTCGTGGCGCCGCTCTGGCCGACCTTCGGCGGCATCAATCTCGAGGACATCAAGGCGCCCGAGTGCTTCGAGATCGAGGAGGGCTTGCGGGCCCGCATGCCGATCCCGGTGTTCCACGACGACCAGCACGGCACGGCGATCATCGTGGGCGCCGCCGTGCTCAACGGGCTCGAGCTCAGCGGCAAGAGGATCGAGGACGTGAAAATCTGTGCGAGCGGGGCAGGGGCGGCGGCGATCGCCTGCCTCAACATCCTGCTCGCGCTTGGCGCCAGGCTCGAGAACGTCTGGGTGGCCGACAAGGACGGGCTGCTGACCTACAAGCGCAACGACGTCAACGACAAGTGGCGCGGCAAGTTCTGCCGGCACGACAGCGAGGCGGCCACGCTCGCCGAAGTGTTCGACGGCGCCGACATCTTCCTGGGACTCTCCGCCGCGGGCGCACTGAAGCCCGAGATGCTCAAGCGCATGGCGCCTAACCCTCTGGTGCTGGCGCTCGCCAACCCGACTCCCGAAATCATGCCGGAAGAGGCCAAGGCCGTGCGGCCTGACGCGATGGTGTGCACCGGACGCTCGGACTACCCCAACCAGGTGAACAACGTTCTATGCTTCCCCTTCATCTTCCGCGGGGCGCTCGACGTGGGCGCGACGCAGATCAATGAAGAGATGAAGCTGGCGGCGGCGCAGGCGATCGCAAAGCTGGCGCACGACCCGGGGCTTGAAGTTTCGCCGACGGGCCAGCCGACGGTCTACGGCCCCGAGCACATCATTCCCAATCCCTTCGACCAGCGGCTGATCCTGCGCATCGCGCCGGCGGTCGCCAAGGCGGCGATGGATACGGGTGTCGCCAAGCGGCCGATCGCCGACTGGGCCGCCTACCAGGACAGCCTCAATCGCTTCGTGTTCCGCTCCGGCCTCGTGATGAAGCCGATCATCGACCGGGCACAGAGCGGCAGCAAGCGGGTGGCCTTCGCCGATGGCGAGGACGAGCGCGTGCTGCGCGCCGCCCAGGTGCTGATCGAGGAGCGGATGGCGAGGCCAATCCTGATCGGACGCCCCCAGGTAATCGAGAGCCGGCTGCGACGCTTCGGCCTGACGCTCGACCTCGAGCGCGACGTCGAGATCGTGAACCCAGAGGACGACCCGCGCTACCGGGACTATGTAACCCTGTTCCATTCGCTGGTCGGCCGTTCGGGCGTGACGCCGGAAACCGCCCGCACCATCGTTCGCACCAATACCACCACGATCGCGGCCCTGGCGGTGAAGCGCGGCGATGCCGATGCGATGATCTGCGGCCTCCAGGGACGCTACATCAAGCATGTGCGCGACATCCGCTCGGTGCTGGGTATGCAGGACGGGGTCAAGGACGTCTCGGCGCTCAGCATGCTGATCATGCAGCGCGGCGCGTTCTTCCTCACCGACACCTACGTCAACATCGACCCCACGGCCGATGAACTCGTGGCGATTGCGCTGCAGGCCCGCAGCCATCTGCGGCGCTTCAACATCGAGGCGAAGGCCGCGTTGCTGAGCTATTCGAACTTCGGCTCGCGCGACGGCGACACGGCGTTCAAGATGCGCGAGGTCTACCGCAAGCTCAAGATCGTCGCGCCCGACCTGATCGTCGAGGGCGAAATGCAGGGCGACCTGGCGCTCAACCAGGAACTGCGCGAGCGCTATATCCCCGAGACCGTGCTCAAGGGCGAGGCGAACCTGCTGATCTTCCCCAATCTCGAAGCGGCCAACCTGTCCATGACGCTGCTCAAGGAGATGACGAGCGCGCTGGCCGTCGGGCCGATCCTGATGGGCCCGCGCGCGCCCGCCCACATCCTTGCCCCCTCGACGACGAGCCGCGGAATCGTCAACATGGCGGCGATAGCCGCGAGCGACGCCATTTCGCTGGAAACTGAAGCATGATCCGCCACACCGTCATCTTTACCCTCAAGCACGCGCATGGCTCGCTGCAGGAAAAGGCGTTCCTGCGCGACGCCAGGATCGCGCTCGAGGGGATACCGGGTGTCGGCAAGTTCGAGCAACTGCGACAGGTGAGCCGCAAGAACGACTATCGCTTCGGCTTCTCGATGGAGTTCGCGGACCAGAAGGCCTACGACGCCTACGACAAGCACCCCAAGCACGTGAACTTCGTGCAGGATCGCTGGAACCGCGAAGTCGAGAGATTCCTCGAAATCGACTACGAGCCGCTGTGAGCGATCCGACCGCCGAGGACGCGTGCCGGCTGACCGCCGCGGCGCTGGGCACGGCGGCGCTCGGTGCGCGCCGGTTCACGACGGGGCTGCAGCACTTCGTTTACGAGGTCACGCTCGCCGACGGCCGGACCACGGTGATCCGCATGACGCGGCCGGCCGAGAGGGCGGTTGCGCGCAACGCGCTGCGGCTGTCGCGGCAGTTGCGGCCCCTCGGCGTGCCGCTGCCGGAAGTGCTGGCGGCCGACGTGGAGGCGGAGATGCCCTGGATGCTGCTCACGCGGCTGCCGGGGGTCGATCTGTGGGAAGTGGTCGGCTCGCTCCCCGATGCGAGCCTCCGCGCCATCGCCGGGGGCGTGGCCGCGGCGCAGACTATCGCCGGAAGCACGCCATCGGCGGGACGCTACGGCTTTGCGCCGTCGCCGGAAGCGGCACCGTTCGCGAGCTGGGCCGAAGTGATGGTGGCCGATCTGGATCGATCGCGCCAGCGGATCGCGGCCGCTGGTCTGTTCGACCTGCGTGAGGTCGAGCGGCTCGACGGCATCCGAATGAAGCTGGCACGCGATTTCGAGGCGCTGCCGGCGACGCCCTTCCTTCACGACACGACGACCAAGAACGTGATCGTGTCCGACGCCGGAACCCTCTCGGGGATCGTGGACGTCGACGACCTGTGCTTCGGTGATCCGCGCTTCGTGGCGGCGCTGATCACCGTCGCACTGCGCGCCAACGGGCTGCGCGAGGACTATGCGACCTATCTGATGGCCGCGGCGGGCTGGGCGGATGACCATGTCTTCCGCTTCTACGTCGCCGCCTTCCTGCTCGACTTCATGAGCGAGCACGGTCAGCGCTTCAACGGCAATGAGCGGCCGTCGTCGCCCGAGGCGCGCAACAGGCTCCTCGGGCTCTACCGACAGGCGCTCGCCGACCTCTGAACCCTACTGGAACGCCGTCTCCGCGAACGAGCGCAGCTTGCGGCTGTGGAGCTTTTCGGGGGGCTGGTCACGGAGGATTTCCATCGAGCGCAGGCCGATCAGCAGATGCCGGTTGACCTGCGTGCGGTAGAAGTCCGAGGCCATGCCCGGGAGCTTGAGCTCGCCGTGGAGCGGCTTGTCGGAGACGCACAGCAACGTGCCGTAGGGGACACGGAAGCGGAAGCCATTGGCCGCGATTGTCGCCGACTCCATGTCGAGCGCGACGGCGCGCGACTGGCTGAGCTGCTTGGTGATCTCGGCCTGGTCGCGCAGCTCCCAGTTGCGGTTGTCGAAGGTCGCCACCGTGCCGGTGCGCATGATGCGCTTGGTCTCGATGCCCTGCATATGGGTGATTTCGGCCACCGCCTGCTCGAGCGCCACCTGCACCTCGGCGAGTGCCGGAATGGGCACCGTGACCGGCAGATCGGCGTCGAGCACGTGATCCTCGCGCAGATAGGCGTGGGCGAGCACATAGTCGCCCAGCTCCTGCGAGTTGCGCAGGCCGGCGCAGTGGCCCAGCATGATCCAGGCATGCGGGCGAAGCACCGCAATGTGGTCGGTGATCGTCTTGGCGTTGGAGGGGCCGACGCCGATGTTGACGAAGGTGATGCCGCGCGCGTCCTTCATCTTGAGGTGATAGGCCGGCATCTGCGGCGTGCGGGCCGCCGGGACGCCGGTCGTGCCGCCGCCCAGCCGGGCATTGGCGGTCACGTGGTTGCCGGGCTCGACAAAGGCGTCGTAGTCGGGATGACCGTCCGCCATGTACTGCTTGGCGAGGCGGCAGAACTCGTCGATGTAGAACGCGTAGTTCGTGAAGATCACGAAGTTCTGGAAGTGCTCGGCGTCGGTGCCGGTGTAGTGGCTGAGCCGAGCCAGCGAATAGTCGACGCGCGGCGCGGTGAAATGCGCGAGCGGGTAGGGACCGCCGGGCGGCGGCACGAAGGTGCCGTTGGCGATCTCGTCGTCGGTATCCTGCAGATCGGGGACGTCGAACAGGTCGCGCAGCGGGATCGGCAGCGCGTTGATGGCCTCGCCGTCGATGCGTTCATTTGCGGCCAACGCGAAATGCAGCGGAATGCGCGTCGCGCTCTCGCCGACATCGATGGTGCCGCCGTGATTGCGCAGGATCACCGAGAACTGCTGCAGCAGATAGTCCTTGAACAGGTCCGGCGCGGTGATGGTGGTGCGGTAGACCCCCGGCGTGTGGAGGTAGCCATAGGCGAGGGTGGAATCGGTCTTGCCGTAGCTGCGCGAGGTGACCTGCACCTCGGGGTAGAAGGCGCGCACGCGGCCCTTGGGCACGATGCCCTTGCTGAGGCCGATCAGGTTCTCGCGGATGAAGCCGGTGTTGCGGTGATAAAGCTCGGAAACGTAGGCCCAGGCGCCCTCAGGGCTCTTGAAGGCCTTCTGCGGGGCGGGGGGCGGGGAAAGGATGTCCATTCGGATCTCGTTGCATTGCCGGCACGAAAGCGCGGCGTTGCCGTGGTGTCTTAGGGATTTTGGTCGGCGGGGGCAATCCGCCTAACAAATCGTCCATGAACATCACCAATCGGTGAACCCCCCTTTTTTTGCCGGACAGGCGGTCCATCTATTCGGTGTTCGCTGGATTTCTGCAAACGACCCATGCACCGGTGAACCGCGAGGCGCCCGCCGCTGCCCCCAAGCCCTCAACAGTGCGGCGGGTGTCTCCCCCAAGGGCCACAGTTCTGGAAACGGGACTGTGGCCCCTTTCATTTGTACGATTCCGGCGCGGTGGCTGCCCGCATCGCATTGCGGACGAGCTGCTCCAGCACGGTCAGATCGACTTGGTCGAGGCGCTTCACATAGAGGCAGCCCTTGCCCATGCGATGCTTCCCAAGCCTGGCGAGGAGGGCGTCGCGCTCGTCCACATCGTCATGCGCCGACAGATAGATCGACAAATCGGCCTTGCGCGGCGAGAACGCGGCCAACGGGCTGTCGCCCTCGCGACCCGACGCGTATTTGTAGTGATACTCGCCGAACCCGACGATGCCGTACGCCCACAATCGAGGCTTCTGGCCGGTGATGCGGGTCATCATCTCGACCAGCGTCTTGCTCTCGGCGCGTCGCCTGGGATCGTCGAGCGCGGTCAGAAACTCGCCGACCGACGTCTCAGCAGGCTTGAACTTGGCTTCGGCCATGATTTGCCTCCTTGTCCGGGCATGATGCTAGCGGCCGCATCGGCAGTTGCAATCGACATCACGGCGAGTACAACATCGGCGATTGACGATGGATGGGAGGAGCCCAGCCATCACCTCAGCCAAGTGGAATCCAACAATGCCGTCTATGTATGCCGCCTCCGTCGGGGTGTTCACCCGCCAGCTCACCAACCTTCTCGCCCAGTTGGAGAAGGCCGAGGCCATGGCCACCGAGCGCAAGTTCAAGGTCGAAACGCTGGTCAACCAGAGATTGATCTGGGACATGGCGCCGCTCAGCTTCCAGATCCAGAACGCCACCGATCACGCCAAGGGCGCCGCCGCCCGGCTCAGCGGGCGCGAAGTTCCCTCCTGGCCCGATGACGAGAAGACGTATGGCGACCTGAAGGCCCGCGTGAAGAAGGCGCTCGACTACCTCGCGACCTTCAAGCCGGAGGATGTCGACGGCAGCGAGGACAAGGTGATCGCGCTGAAGCGGAACGGCGAGGATTACACCCTCAGCGGGCAGGATTATCTGCTCGGCCGGGCGCAGCAGAACTTCTGGTTCCACGTCACGACGGCGTACAACATCCTGCGTGCCAATGGCGTGCCGATCGGCAAGTCCGACTACACGAAGTAGCGCTCACGAGTAGCGTTCCTCGCTCCACGGGTCGCCGCGGTTGTGATAGCCGCGGACCTCCCAGAAGCCGGGATGGTCACGGGTCGCGAACTCGATCCGCCGGAGCCATTTTGCGCTCTTCCAGAAATAGAGGTGCGGCACGACGAGCCGCACCGGCCCGCCGTGCTCGAGGGGCAGGGGCTGTCCCTCCCAGCTATGTGCAAGGATTGCCTCGGGCGAGGCAAAATCCTCGAGCGTGAGGTTGGTCGTGTAGCCGTCATTGCTGGTGAGCAGCACATGCGTGGCGTCGGCCGTCGGCTGCACCGCCTCCATCAGATCCTGCGTGGTGACGCCATCCCAGTGGTTATCGTAGCGCGACCAGCTCGTGACGCAGTGGATGTCGCTCAGCTTGCGCGTCTGCGGCGCCGAGGTGAAATCGTGCCAGGTCCAGGTGGTCGGATGCTCGACGGCGCCGGCGATGTCGAGCCGCCAGTTCTCACGCGCGACATCGGGCGTCTGCCCCAGATCGAGGACGGGCCAGTTCCTGACCAGATGCTGGCCCGGCGGCAGGCGCGGATCCTCCGGGCGCGACGTGCTGCCGGTGAGAAACTTGCCGAGCTCCGCCCAGCGCGACTTGGTCCGGGTGAGCTTTGAATCTTCGGGCGTATCGGGCACGGGCGACCTCCGCTGCGGACGAGGTTGGTCGGACTCACAGCGTTGTCAATGCACGTTTCGCCGCCCCGCGCATTGTACAGCGCAAGGTCGCTCACCATGTGCAATGCGACCAACACGGAGGTTGCCATGCTGAGCCGCGAAGATCGCAATGCCATTGACGGCCTGTTCGACCGGCTGCATGAGGCCGAGCGCCGCGGCGGACCGCGCGATGCGGAGGCCGAGGCCTATGTCCGCCAGAAGATGGCCGGCCAGCCAGGCGCCGCCTACTACCTCGCACAAACCGTCGTCGTGCAGCAGGAGGCCCTCAGGGAGGCTGAGCGCCGCATGGAAGAGCTCGAGCGCGGCAGCCGCCAAATCGAGCAGCGCCGCGGTCCATGGGATCGCGAGCCGAGCTACGACGATCGCCGCCAGCAGGCCGGCGGTGGCGGCGGCTTCCTCGCCGGTGCCGCGCAGACAGCGCTCGGCGTTGCCGGCGGCATGATGCTGGGCAGCCTGATCGGCTCGATCTTCTCGAGCGGCGCGGCAAACGCCAGCGAGTTCGACAGGTCGGCCGGCGACGCTTCGACTGAGGGCAGCGACCCCGGTGCGGATGCGGGCGCGGACGATGCCGCCGGCTTCGACGGTGGCGGGTTCGATGGCGGTGGCTTCGACATGGGCGGCGACTTCTAGGTCGCCGTTCTACATCTCGCCGGTTCAGCGCTTCTCGTAGAAGGAGTTTCCACCCGCATTCAGCACATAGTGCATGTTGGTGTAGGGGAAACTGTAGCCTTGCGTGTGGAAGAACTTGGCGCCCTGAACGCCCGGATGGCGTGCGCCCGCCAGGACCTGCTCAGCGACCTGCCGCGCAAGGGCGAGGCTCCTGCCTTCTTTCATCGGCTTGTAGAGGACGCCAGGCGCAAACTGGTTCCTCTGCCCCACGACACCGCACACGCTGTTGGGGAATTTTGGGTCATGCATGCGGTTCATCACAACCGTGCCGACGGCCAGCATCCCCTCGGCACTCGAGCGGTTGGATTCGAAGTACATGACACGTGTCATGCATTCGGTGGGACTGAGGAACGAGAAGGGGGATAGCGCACAGCCGCCGAGCAGGGACGTGCCCGCGACGACGGCGGCAAGAGCCAGGGCACGAAACACGCATCACTCCGAACGCAATACTTGCGTCCAATAATGAGCGATGCGGGTTAAGAAGCTGTTAGGTACGCCGCCGCCCCAGCAGGAGGCTCGCCAGAAGCGCGACGCCGACAACGCCCACGATGACCGGAAGGGGGTCGGCCCGCACCGCGCGACTCGCTCGCGCCGCCTGATGGGCGGCCACCTTTGCGACTGCCTTGCCCTCCTGGCGCAGGTAGTCGGCGGCCTCGTGCAGCCGGGGCTCTGCGATGGCTCTCGCCTGCTCGGCGAACTGCGTCAGGTGATCCTGCGCGAGCTCGCGCGTTTCGAGCGCGCCGGCGGTCATCGCCTTGGCTATGCGGCGGGCATCACGTTCATCGATACGTTCGAGCCAGGACATGGGTTCAACCTCCGGTTGAGCAGGTAACGGCGGAATCCGCGTGCAAGTTCCGCCCCTTGCGTGACGGCCAAGGGTTCCCATATGCCGAAAATGAAGGAGACCGACCGCATGAATGCAGCCGACGCCCGACTCGACCGCCAGTTCGAGCGCATTTCCCGCCAGGTGCCCGCGACGCGGGGCTTTCTTGACTGGGTGCGCAAGCCGCGGCTGCATCTCGTGCGCATTCCGCTGGCGATCCTGCTGGTGCTGGGCGGCGTCTTCAGCTTCCTGCCGGTGCTGGGCATCTGGATGCTGCCGCTTGGCTTGCTGGTCCTTGCCGTCGACATCCCGCCGCTGCGCCGCCCGGTGGGCGACGCGATCGTGCGCCTGCAGCGCTTCATCTCCACCACGCGGCGGCGGTGGCGCGCGCGGTTCGGCCGTCAGTAGATCGCGCTACTTGGTGGCGCCGATATTGACCATCCAGGCGATCCCGAACCTGTCGGTGAGCATGCCGAAGCTATCACCCCACGGGGCCTTCTCGAGCGGCAGGGTGATGCTCGCGCCGTCCTTGAGCTTGTCCCAATAGCCGGTGAGGGCAGCCTCGTCGTCGCCCGAAAGGGAGACGGTGATGTTGCCGGCGCCCTTGTATCCCATCTCCGGCGGTGTATCGGCGCCCATCAGCTTGAAGCCGCTGGGGCTCTCGAGGAACGCGTGCATGATGAGATTTTCGGAGCCCGGATGGTCCGACGACTGGCCGAACTCACCAAACGTGTTCATCGACAGCTCGCCGCCGAAGACGGATTTGTAGAATTCCATCGCCTCGCGGGCGTTGTTCCGGAAGTTGAGGTAGGGGTTGAGGGTCTGGGCCATGACATTCCTCCATGTCGGGAACGGAACCCTAGCACTCGATTGTGGCAGCGCCTCAACCGCCCTCGCGCACCGTGACGACATCGAGCGTGCCGGCCGGAAGGGGCCGCAGCAGCTCCTCCTGCGGCTTGCTCAGGAACAGCCAGTGCGCCCAGTCTTCTGGCTTCAGCACGCAGACCTGCCGGTCGTGATAGGGCTCGATATCGGGGCCGGGGGCCGTCGTGAGCATGGTGAAGCTCAGCTGGCCCGCATCGTCCTCGCTCCATAGCCCCGCAATCCCCATGACTGGCGCTCCCTTGAGGCTGAAGCGGTGCTTGGCCTTGGGGTATTTGGTCCCGGTGAACTCGAAGAAGCCCGAGCGCACGATCACGCAGCGTCGCGAGTCGGCGAAGCTGCGCTTGTCGGACTTAAAGTTGAACACCGGACCAGCTTTCGGCCGGGCCGGCGGCCAGCCGAAGCGCATGAGGACAAGCTCGACGCCATTGCCCGCGGCCCGAAGGACAGGCCCCAGGTCGCCGATGCGGACTTCGCCCGAGGTATCGAGCGCGTCCTCACCCGCGGATGCGGCCAACTCCAGCGCTTCGATCGCCTGGCGATACTGCGCGTGACTGACCTGCTGTTCGTAGGCGTTGCACATGCCACGACACTAGCCGGATTGCCGCACGATGCCTATCGCATCCAGCGGGCGCGCCGGAATTGCCGGCGCGCCTCCGTGATGTTGCGGCGAGCCGGTCAGGCGGCCTGCAGGGTGCCGCTCTCGGGTTCTTGCTTCTTGGGCGGCGGGAAGGCGAGCGCCATGGCCGCTGCGGCGAGGCCGATGACAGCGGACGACACGTAGAGCCAGTGATAGCTGCCATAGGTGTCGAAGATCCAGCCGCCGGCGATCGGCCCGAGCGCCATACCGAAGCTCGACACCATCGTCGCCGCGCCCAGCACCGTGCCCATGATGCGCTGGCCGAAATAGTCGCGCGCCAGCACCGAATAGAGCGGCATTACACCACCATAGACGAGGCCGAGGACCACGGCCATGATGTAGAAATGCTGCAGCTCTGACACGTAGATATAGGCGTAGATGCCAACGGCCTGGAGCGCGAGGCCGCCCACGATGACCCGGCGCGGGCCGAAACGGTCGGAGAGGAGGCCGAACACGATACGGCCGAACAGGCCCGCCACACCCTCGACGCCATAGACGCTGGCGGCGGCAAGCGGAGCGATGCCGCAGAAGGCGGCGTAGGCGACGGTGTTGAAGATCGGGCCGGAATGGGCGCCGCAGCAGAAGAAGAACGTCGCGGCAAGCACGATGAATTGCGGCGTGCGCAGCGCCGAGAGCGCCGTGCCGAGCGGCGTCTTCGCCGGCGCCGCGGCGGCCGCGTCGGGCGTCGCTGGAACTGCCGGCGCGTCGTCGACGATAGCGGGACGGCGGACCAGGAGGCTCGCGGGCACGAGGACCAGCAGCGCGCCGATGGCGATGAACAGCATCGCCGAACGCCAGCCGAAGGATTCGGTGAGGATGACGGCGAGGGGCGTGAGCACCATCGGCGCCACGCCGCCGCCCACCGACACCAGCGCCACGGCGAGGCCGCGGTTCTTGTCGAACCAGCCCACAGTGGTCGAAATCAGCGGGGCGAAGAACGCGCTGCCTGCGGCGCCGACAAGGCCGCCATAGGCGATCTGGAACACGAGGAGATTGGGCGCCTGGCTCGCGATGACGAGGCCGCCGCCGAGCAGGACCGAGGCGATGACGAGCACTGGGCGGGCCCCGATGCGATCGCTGATGGCGCCCCAGAAGAAGCCGGCGATACCCATGGTGATGAAGCCGATGGTCATGGCGCCCGCGATGCCGGCACGCGCCCAGCCGGTGTCGTCGGCCATCGGGGTCTGGTAGACGGGCAGGGCGAACAGGGCGCCCATGGCCACGCAGGTGATCACCGCGCCGGCGGCGACGACGACCCACCCGTAGTGAAAGCCGCTTTGCGAGTTCATATGAAGTTCCTCCGGGACAACTCTGCCGTCTCAACGAATGGCAGGCGAGCAATTCGACACGCTGGGCGAAAGATTCGTGCGGGCTAACCGCTTGTAAACTGCAATCGGTTTACCGATGTCCATACCGCTTGTAAAGTGCAAGCGGTCAGGAAGGAGCTGCTGTGGAGATCAGGTCGGGATGCCCCATCAACCTGTCGGTGGAGGTGCTGGGCGATCGCTGGAGCCTGGTGGTGCTGCGCGACATGATGTTCGGCAATTTCCGCACCTATCGCGAGCTGCACGGCAACTCGCTGGAAGGGATCGCGACCAACATCCTCGCGGCGCGGCTGCGGCACCTCGAGGCGGAGGGCTTCATCAGCGCCGCTGCGGACCCGTCGCACAAGCAGCGGACGATCTACAGCCTGACCGAGAAGGCGATTGCGCTGGTGCCGGTGATGGTGGCGCTCGGAAGCTGGGGCGTACGCTACCAGCCGGCCGACCCCACTTTCGCCGCGCGCTCGATCGCGCTCGAACGGGGCGGGGCGGCGATGGCGGAGGCGTTCATGGCGGAGCTGCGCCACCTGCATCTGGGGGCGCCAGCGCCGGCGCGCTCCGTGCTGGCCGAACTCAACGCGGCCTACGAGACAGCGGTGGCGGAAAGAGGCTGACTCGCGTCTGCACATCCCGGCTCCTCCCCCCATGCGGCCAAACCCGACCGGCCGCCAGTATAAGGGCTGCCGGAGACACGGGGATAAGTTTGACTGCGGAGCGCGGATCGATGAGCCGGCGGAACGGCTTGCGCGGGACGGCTCAGACGAAATGGCGCCGCCGGAAAAGCGAAGGGCCCCGTAGGGCCCTTCAAAGGTCGGCGATCGAGCGGGAGCTCAGAGCGCCTTGAGGTTGGCGGCGGACACCTTGCCGTCGCGGCCGGTCTGCAGCTCGTAGCTGACCTTCTGGCCCTCGTTGAGGGTCGACAGGCCCGAGCGCTCGACGGCGGAGATATGGACGAACGCGTCCTTGCCGCCATCATCGGGAGCGATGAAGCCGTAGCCCTTGGTGGAGTTGAAGAATTTGACGGTGCCTTCGGTCATTTAATGGATCCTTGAGAGAGGCAATTTCCGGCGGCGACATGCCGTCGGCGACGTTCGGGTCTTTCTCAGGAGATCACGGACCGGGCGTACCGGACCGTCAGCAGCAGGAGACGGTAGCGAAGCGTATGCGGGGGGATATGCGGGTTTGCGACGAAAAATGCAAGATGAACGGCGCGAGATGACGCGCGCGGGCCGTCCGGCTAGAACGCTGCCATGATTTTGGTCGATGCCGATGCCTGCCCGGTCAAGGACGAAGTGCTGCGCGTGGCCGAGCGGCACGGGGTGCGCGTGACGCTCGTCGCCAATCGCGGGCTGCGGCCCTCGCGCGACCCGATGGTGGCGCATGTGCTGGTGCCGCAGGGCGCCGACGCCGCCGACGACTGGATCGTCGAGCATGCGGGCGCCGGCGACATCGTTATCACCTCGGACATCCCGCTGGCCGGCCGGGCGCTGAAGCAGGGCGCCACGGTGCTCGGGCCGACGGGACGGCCGTTCACCGAAAGCTCGATCGGCATGGCGCTCGCGATGCGCGAGCTCAACCAGCACTTGCGCGAAACCGGCGAGAGCCGCGGACTCAATGCCGGGTTCACGGCGAAGGACCGCAGCATGTTCCTGCAGGCGCTGGACGAGGCGGTCGTGAAGGCGGGGCGCCTCCCCCCGCGGTGACGACCCGGCGCAGGCAGGGACCCACTTGTCCGCAGGCGCAAAGGGGTGGGATGGGTCCCAGCTTTCGCTGGGAAGTCCAGGGGAGGGGCCGGTGAACATTCCGGACACCCTGAGGGCTCACAGCTTGCCGAAGGCGACGCCCTGCCAGCGCCAGCCATTGGCGAGAACAGCGTCCTGGAGCGGGGTTTTGATTTCGCCGGTGGCGAAGCGGTATTCGTAGATGACGCCGGGCGAGAAATCCTCGCGGAAGCCGATGGCGGTGCCAAAGCTCATCTCGACCTTCTGGCCGCGGAACGCCTCGGCGCTGAGCGCGAGGGTGGGGACGCCCGCGCGCCACTCGACGGTCCAGTCCTGGTCGACGGCGCGGACCTCACCCTTGGCCGCGTCGAGCTTCATGAGGATCTTGAACACCTTTGTCAGCGACGCCTTGGCGAAGATTTCGACCCAGCGCGCCTCAACGATCTTCCATTCGGCGACCAGGTCGACGCCCTCGGGGGCGCCGTCGCGGACCTGCCAGGGTGCGCTGTCGCGGTTGAGCCCGAGCAGGGCCGCGCGCAGCGTCGCGGGCGGCTGTCGCGTGACGCCCGCAGCGGGGGATTTGCTGCCGGTGATGAAGTCGAAGAGGCCCATGCGAAAACTCCGTTTCAGGTCGCGCGGTAGGACGTCGGCAGTAGGCGGAATCTTGGGCGAGCGGAAGCCCTGACCGGGCTCGACCGGTCGCTCGGGTGGAGGGCTCCTTTCCCCCTTGGGGAAGAGAGCGGCGAGGCGGGACCAGTGGTCCAGCCGGTTAGTCCGGCGAGAATAGGGACCATCGGTCCCGCCTCGCGACCCGGGAGCTTGTGTCGGGGCATCGTGCCGGCCGGCCAACTTGACTGCGGCGCGCGGAGCCGTTCTGGACGCCGCGGGCGACGATCCGCCCGAAGCGTCCGCGAGCGGTGCCGACCATGGCCCCGCCCGGCTCCGGACCCTGGGTGCAGGATACTCACCCACGGCTCCGACGATGTCCCCGCCTGATGTGGAGCGACCCCCACACCACCCGGTCCCCGCGCGCCGGCTGCTCGTTTGCAACCACGCTCTCCAGCGCGCCGGTGACGCCAGAATACACCCGCTGCACGGCCCGGGGACAACTTTCCGCCCTCAGCGCGAATTCACTCGCCGCGACAACCGGTTACGATGAGAAATGAGCTTCAAATTAAGCAGCGTCGAGACGAACAGATCGCCCGGCCGGCGCGTGCCGTCCGGCGGCAGCAACCCGCCCCCGAGCACCGCCTCGGCCTCGCTCAGCGTCCGCCGCGCCGCGCCGGCAAAGGCCGCCGGCAACAGCGCCCGCCGATCCGGCAGATCGAGCGCCTCAAGCAGATCGAGCAACCGCAGCGCGATGCGCTTCACGCGACGCTGGTGGGCGTTGGAGGGAATGGGATGCGACATGGCCGGCTCCTTGATGTGAGGGGAGCGAAGTATACGGCCGGGCGGAACGACGGGGATAAGTTCGCGGGGTGGGCGGGGATTTGTGTGGGGGTGGAGGGGGTTGGGAGGGAATGTTGAGGGGAAATGGAGGTGCTGTACTTGGATATGCAGCCGCCAGTGTCTACAGGACGCCGAGGCTAACCCTTGCCGCTGCAAGCCATTCCAAGTCGCGAGCTCTTCTAGCCGTCGAACGATGCCCTTTCGTGAAGTACTAGGTTCCTCGTCACGCTCTGGAACCGCGTCACATAAATTCTATGCTGCTTGCCATCGTTACCTAGAAGAGCATCCGTAGCTTGATTATACGCGACGGCGTCTAGTGCGCGGAAGGTCGGTGGCTCGTCTCCGCTGATCCGATAGAGTTCGCCCATTATCGCGTACCGCTGCGCCTCCGTGAGCTTTCCTCCTTCTTGTATTCGACTGAGGAGCGAATAGTAGCGCTGCTGCAAGATGGCGTGATCACGCGCACGAGTCCCGAAATCGAAGACCAACTGACTAGCGGCCGCGACTGTAATCACTAGGCCCAAGACGATACGCCATTCCGACGACAAAACGTCTGTGAGGGTGCCCGCGCCTCCAACGATGGCAACGAAGTTCAGCAAGCGCGTTGCGCGCTCAAGGAACTGTCTTCGAGCGGTATGATAGAGCGCGTTTCGAAGAGCGTAGTGCTCAAGCTCTTCGACCGACTTGGCGCTTGCCACTACTTCTTACTTCCACCGCCAGTTGGCGGTGGCGGAGGGGGCGGCGGACGCGGACCGGCTGAGTTGGTTCCCATGGTGGGCGCGGGACGTGTGCTGCTGGAAGGATTTTTCATTTCTTAGGTCCAGGTCCTGTTGGCTTTGGGGCGGGTCGAACAGGGGGATTCTCCCTGGTAGCCCCACTTGGCTTCGGTGGCGGCCGCGGTCCAGCGGACCCTACTTTCCTGCTCACGGCAACCCTTCAAGCTCGGTGTTCTGAGACACTTGAGGCGTATTTGCTTCAACGCGCTTACGAATATACATAGACTGCTTCCGGTATGCGAAGAAAAAGAGGAAAGCGATTGCGGTAATCGTAGTTGCTTGATCTAGAATGCTATTCTCTGGTAGAAATTTGCGGGCATATGCTAGAAGCAGCGATGCGAGAAGGCATACGGCGGTCGAGAGAAGTGCGCGGTAGGTGTTGTTTGTTTCGACGAGAACATCAAGCTTCGTGTCCATCTTGCTTGCTTTAACAAACGCGTCATACGGAGAGTAGCCGATCCATCCGAGTCGAAGCAGCAATGGCTCAATGATCACGGAGCCTATCCGACCGATTATCAAGCCAACGAGGTAGTACGCGACAATCAGGACGACGACATTCGTGTCGCTGATATGGAACAGGCCCAGGTACGACGCGGCAGCACAGAACAACGCTCCAGGAAGAAGATTGTTGAAGATATTGTACGACGTCAACTTTGCGAGCAAGTCGTTCACCGCGCGTCCTCCTGCTCCTCCGGGTAAGTCATTGCAATTGCCTTTCCCCAATTGCGGGCTGGCGCGCCGCTGGACTTGACGTGGATGCTCGAACCTTCAGTAGGAAAGACGCGGTATCCGCGATGCATAAATGCTCTGACCACAGAGCGCCTCGGGTGCGCTTCGTCGGCCTTCGCCGAGCTTACAACTGCGTAGGGTGTGTCTGATCCCAGTTCCTGCTGTGTGGCATGCCGCGGCCCGAGAATTAGGTCGAGTGTTTCAGTCGAAACGTTGTGACGCGAGCCGTGGTGCGGGACTTGCACTCTACTGAGTCCGGGGAGGATAAGTCCCACATGACGCGCGTAGTTGACAACGTCCAGCAGACCGTACCTTCCAGTATCTGCAGTAAGCAGAAGGGTGTCTCCACAGAGCTTGGCATACTGAACAATGCTCATCGCGTTTTCCGCGCTCGTGTCTCCAGGCGGAAAGACCTCTTCGCCCCAGGCAGAACGCAAGTATGCGACCGCTGTTTTGACGGTCTTTGCGAACGCATCCGCGAAAGCCGTCAAAGGGTCCTGGTTGACCTCGTCTATCGATTCTGGAGTTCTCTCGGACTCGACTATGAGGTCAAGAAAGCGTGCTCGCGTGGGAGTCATCACCACGAAAACGCCGATCGGGGTACCCTGAAATGCGGGCTGTATATTAATACCCAAACGCAAGGCGATCTCTTCCAGCGCTACCAGGTTGGGGTAAACCTCGCGAAGTCGTCGACGTAGATTGTCGACATTCGTAAACTTCGCGAAGCGTGGAAGCAACTCGTCCGCGTAGATCCAGGGGCGGTTCATCCAGAGAGTGCCGACCTTGAAGGTTTCGAGCACAGCCCTCAGCCCACCAGCGTGGTCCGCGTCAGGATGCGTGCAGATCACATGGTCTATGGTCCTTGGCTTTCCGTAGTACTCGTTTATGTGAGCGACTACTCGCTCGCCCTCGGCAGGAAAGCCGCCATCAACGACGTGGATGAAAGTTTGCCCTGAGAGCTCATATCGGAGAGGGATGGCGTCGCCACTCTTGTCTGTTTCGACGCCTAGAAAGTCGATCTCGTAATAGTCAGCCACAGTCTCCTCCTGGAGCCACAGGTAATATTATCGATGTTTATGGTTTGTTCCTAGCAATACAGAGCGACGACAGCAAGGGCCCCCGCCGTCTGTCCGTATCTGAGCTGTTGGAGCGCTACCCCTTGCTCGACTTGGGGTCCTTCGAGCGCGGATAGGTGCGTTCTTCCTGGATCGTGTTGTCTACCCTGCGAATCTGTACGGAACCGCCGTCCATGCCAACGGCATCTCGCAGATTAGCGAGAGCCTCACCCTTGGTGTCGAAGGTCCGTTTCGCTCGATCAGAACCCTCCCTTTCCAGTCGCCACTTTTGCGTGTCCTGGTCCTTATGCAGAGTGAACTTGTCAACCATCAACGCATCTCCTGAAGTCTCACTCAGCTACACCCCGTCGTCGTCCCGCAATCCTCGCACACCATGCAATGCCCGCTGACCTTCATGCGCATGCTGTTGCAGTTGCTGCACTGGTCGCCGGTGTAGCCCTTCATCTGGGCCTCCTGCCGCAGCGCCTTGATGTCGAGGCTGGGGGGCGGGGAGGGGATGGGGTCGAGCTCGCCGGCGTTGAAGGCCGACGGGGTGGGGTCGATCTTCAATGCGGTTGACGACTTCAGCGCTGTAACGGTGTTCGACTGGATGGCGGCGACCGGGTTGAAGGCCTGGGCGGTGGGGCCGCCCGAGACGAGCATGAGGTTCTGGTCCTTGACCTTGCCGCGCGTCATGCCGCGCGACACCAGCGACTGCGCCGGGGTGCGGATCGGGGCGTCTTCGGCGACGCCCTTGCCGAGCGCGGTGTTGGACGCGTCGGGCGAGACATGGGCGAGATCCTCGCGGTCGAGATAGGACACGGCGAGCTCGCGGAACACGTAGTCGAGGATACTCGTGGCGTTCTTGATGCGGTCGTTGCCCATGACCATTCCCGCCGGTTCGAAACGGGTGAAGGTGAAGGCCTCCACATATTCGTCGAGCGGCACGCCATATTGCAGGCCCAGCGAGATCGCGATGGCGAAATTGTTCATCATGGCGCGGAAGGCGGCGCCTTCCTTGTGCATGTCGATGAAGATTTCGCCCAGCCGGCCGTCGTCATATTCGCCGGTGCGGACATAGACCTTGTGGCCGCCCACGATCGCCTTCTGGGTGTAGCCCTTGCGGCGCGAGGGGAGCTTCTCGCGGTCGTGGATGGCGACGATCTTCTCGACGATCTTTTCGACCACCTGCGGCACGCGCGCGGCCTGGTTGGCGGCGAGCAGGGTCTCGACCGCGTCGTCGTCCTCGTCGTCCTCGTCGGCGATGAGCGAGGCATTGAGCGGCTGGCTGAGCTTGGAGCCGTCGCGGTAGAGCGCATTGGCCTTGAGGGCGAGGCGCCAGCTCAGCATGTAGGCACTCTTGCAGTCCTCGACCGTCGCCTCATTGGGCATGTTGATGGTCTTGGAAATGGCGCCCGAGATGAAGGGCTGCGCGGCGGCCATCATCAGGATGTGGCTGTCGACGCTGAGGTAGCGCTTGCCGATCTTGCCGCAGGGATTGGCGCAGTCGAACACCGGCAGGTGCTCGGCCTTGAGGCCGGGCGCGCCCTCGAGCGTCATGGCGCCGCACACATGCAGGTTCGCCGCCTCGATGTCCTTCTTGCTGAACCCGAGGTGGGCCAGCAGGTCGAACGACATGTCGCTCAGCTGCTCGGCGGTGACGCCCAGCGACTTGAGGAAATCGGCACCCAGCGTCCACTGGTTGAACACGAATTTGATGTCGAAGGCCGAGGCCATGCCCTTGTTGAGGGCCTCGATCTTGTCGTCGGTAAAGCCCTTGGTGCGCAGCGTCGCCGGATTGACGCCCGGCGCCTGGTTGAGATTGCCGTGGCCCACGGCATAGGCCTCGATCTCGGCGATCTGCGATTCCGAATAGCCCAGGGTGCGCAGGGCCGGGGGCACGGCGCGGTTGATGATCTTGAAGTAGCCGCCGCCGGCGAGCTTCTTGAACTTGACCAGCGCGAAATCGGGCTCGATGCCGGTGGTGTCGCAATCCATCACGAGGCCGATGGTGCCCGTGGGGGCGATCACCGAGACCTGCGCATTGCGGTAGCCGTGCTGCTCGCCGAGCGCCAGGGCTTCGTCCCAGATGGTGCGGGCCCGGTGGCTGAGCGGCGCGTCCTTGAGCGAGGTGTGGTCGAGCGGCACGGGGTTGATCGAGAGGCCCTCATAGCCCTCGGCCTTGCCGTGCGCGGCGGTGCGGTGGTTGCGCATGACGCGAAGCATGTGCGGGGCGTTGCGCTCATAGTCCTGGAAGGCGCCGAGCTCGCCGGCCATTTCGGCCGAGGTCTTGTAGGACGTGCCGGTCATCAGCGCCGTGATGGCGCCGGCGATGGCGCGGCCCTCGGCCGAGTCATAGGGGATGCCCGAGGTCATCAGCAGGCCGCCGATATTGGCGTAGCCGATGCCCAGCGTGCGGTAGACGAAGCTCCGCTCGGCGATGGCCTTGGAGGGGAACTGCGCCATCATCACCGAGATTTCGAGGACGACGGTCCACAGCCGGCAGGTGTGCTCGAAGGCGGCGACGTCGAAGCTGCTGTCGGCGTTGCGATAGGGCAGCAGGTTCACCGAGGCGAGGTTGCACGCGGTGTCGTCGAGGAACATGTATTCCGAGCACGGGTTCGAGGCGACGATCTCGCCGGCCTCGGGGCTCGTGTGCCACTCATTGATGGCGGTGTGGAAATGGATGCCGGGGTCGGCCGAGGCCCAGGCGGCGTAGCCGATCGATTCCCACAGATCCTGGGCCTTGAGCGTCTTGGTGATCTTGCCCGAGGTGCGGCCCTTGAGCTGCCAGTCGCCGTCGGCCTCGACGGCATTGAGGAAGCCGTCGGTGACGCGCACGGTGTTGTTCGAGTTCTGCCCGGCGACGGTGAGATAGGCTTCGCTGTCCCAGTCGGTGTCGTAGATGGGGAATTCGAGGTCGGTGTAGCCCTGGCGCGCGAACTGGATGACGCGGCCGATATAGTTCTCGGGCACGAGCGCCTTCTTGGCGTCCTTGACGGCGCGCTTGAGGGCCGGGTTCTTGTTGGGGTCGAAGCAGTCGTCGCCCGACCCCTCGCAGTTCACGGCGGCCTTCATGATCAGCTTCAGATGCTTGCTGACGACCTTGGAGCCGGTGACGAGCGCGGCGACCTTCTGTTCTTCCTTCACCTTCCAGTCGATGTACGCCTCGATATCGGGATGGTCGATGTCGACCACCACCATCTTGGCGGCGCGGCGGGTGGTGCCGCCCGACTTGATGGCGCCCGCGGCGCGGTCGCCGATCTTGAGGAAGCTCATCAGGCCCGACGACTTGCCGCCGCCCGACAGGCGCTCGCCTTCGCCGCGCAGGCGCGAGAAATTGGAGCCGGTGCCCGAGCCGTATTTGAACAGCCGCGCCTCGCGCACCCACAGGTCCATGATGCCGCCCTCGTTGACGAGGTCGTCATTGACCGACTGGATGAAGCAGGCATGCGGCTGCGGATGCTCGTACGAGCTCTTGGACTGGACGAGCTTTCTGGTGAAGGGGTCGACGTAGAAATGGCCCTGGCCGGGGCCGTCGATGCCGTAGGCCCAATGCAGGCCCGTGTTGAACCATTGCGGCGAATTGGGCGCGACCTTCTGCGTCGCCAGCATGAAGCACAGCTCGTCGAAGAAGGCGCGGGCGTCCGCCTCGGTGTTGAAGTACTTGCCCTTCCAGCCCCAGTAGGTCCAGGTGCCGGCGAGCCGGTCGAAGACCTGGCGGCTGTCGGTTTCCGAGCCATAGCGCTCGCCCTCGGGCAGCGCCTTGAGGGCCTTCTCGTCGGGGACCGAGCGCCACAGCCAGGAGGGGACGTCGTTCTCCTCGACCTTCTTGAGGATCTTGGCGACGCCGGCCTTGCGGAAATACTTCTGCGCCAGGATGTCGGCGGCCACCTGCGACCACGTCGTGGGCACGTGCATGTTCTCGAGCTTGAACACGACCGAGCCATCCGGATTGCGGATCTCGCTGGTCGCCGCGCGGAATTCGATGCCCGCATAGGCGCCCTTGTTGGCTTCGGTGTACCGACGTTCGATGTGCATAGTCCAAAAGTCCCCAAATGGTGCGGACACAAGTGGTCCGCTGCTGCGGTCGCAGCAGTTCCGCCAGAATGTTCAACGCAGTACTCGGGCCAGCCATCGCCACGGCTGAACCCATCGCCCCGTGCCCCGAAACTCGTTCGGTCTGATGCCGAACTCCGCCGCCGGGGACTTGTCGGTGCCGCCCGCCAAAGAGCGACCGTCACAGCGTCGAAAAATCTGGTCCGATTCAGAAAACCCGTCAACGGGCGAAACTGACGAAAGGGGCCATAGCTTGTGTTTGGCAGGGCCTCTTTCGCTAGATTTAGTATAGAGATTGTGAATAGCGGGGACAACCAGCAGGACCGGAATCGACGTTCACAAAACGTCGAATCGCGAGCAATCGGCCGCGCCGAAAGCTCCAGAAATGAGGCGGGAATCCACGCTAAGCCCGCCCGGAATCGAAAGAGTTTTATCGGTTCGCGCGAGGCCCGAGGAGGGCGCCGGGATACACTCCCGGCGCAGTCGATTTCGGACGAATCCTGTCAAGGGCAGAATTTTGGCGCGGTTGGGGAAAGCGTCTGCGGCTCGTCACCATGGGCGGGCGCTCCCCGCGCTTGCCGCCGCTTCGCAACCGTATAGGGTCGCGGCGGGGAGACGGCGGGCATGAAGATCCTTCTGCGCATTGTGACGGGCCTTGTGGCCGTGGGTGTCGTGGCGGTTGCGGGCGCGGTGGCCTACCTCGTCGTCGCGCCGCCCGAGCTGCTGCGGGTGGCGACGGGCTATGCGGCAAAGACCGTGTGCTCGAACGTGTTCATCGCCGGGCGCGATCCGGATCAGGTGCTGGCGGTGGACGTGCAGGCACCGGGTCATCCGGTACTCAAATTCGTGCGCCAGAGCGTCGATATGTCGGCGGGAACGGTGACGGCGCGGATGCTGGGACTGTTCGCCACCAGCATCGCCATCCATCGCAACGGGCTCGGCTGCGCCAGTGTGCCCGACGGCAATGTCGCCGCCGCGCAGGCGGTGCAGCTGGCGCAGGCCCCTCAGATCGCGCCGCCCGGCGATGCCGTCTGGCCGATGGGCGGACACGTCGAGATGGTGGCGACGCCCACGCTGGCCGACATCATGGGCAATGCTGCGCTGACCGGACCGGGGATGCGCGCCGTGGTGGTGGTCAAGGGCGGCGAGATCATCGCCGAAGCCTATGGCGAGGGCTTCACCGCGGACACGCCGCTGCTGGGCTGGTCGATGACCAAGACGGTCAATGCGGCGCTGCTCGGCCGGCTCGCGGCCGCCGGGCTGATCGGCCTCGACGACGCCGCGCTGCGGCCGGAATGGACCGATGCCCGCAAGGACATCACGCTGCGCGACCTGCTCGGCATGGAGAGCGGTCTCGCCTTCAACGAGGACTATGGCGACGTGTCGGACGTCAACCGCATGCTCTTCCTCGAGCCCGACATGGCGCGCTTTGCCGCCGCCCAGCCGCAGGCGGAGGCCGCCGGCGCGCAGTTCACCTATTCGAGCGGCACGGCGACGCTGCTCGCCCGCATCTGGATGGACCGGATCGGCGACCGCGCGACGGCGCTCGCCTATCCACGCGGCGCGCTGTTCGACCCGCTGGGGATGACCAGCGCCGAACTGGAGGCGGATGCGTCGGGGACGCTGGTGGGCAGCTCCTACATGTATGCGACCGCCCGCGACTGGGCGCGCTTCGGCCTGTTCCTGCTGCAGGACGGGGTGTGGGACGGCACCCGCCTGCTGCCGCCGGGCTGGGTGGCGGCGATGAATGCCAGCAACGGCCTGCCGGGCAATTACTCCCAGATGCAGAGCTGGCTGCAGGGCCCCAATGACGAGGATGCCGCCGAGGGCGTGCCGGAGGACGCGTTCTGGCTGATCGGTCATGACGGGCAGACGGTCGCCATCGTGCCCTCCGAGGAGCTGGTGGTGGTGCGGCTCGGGCTGACGCCAAGCGATCTGGGCTACCGGCCCGAGCGGCTGGTCAAGGCGCTCGCCGACGCCACCTAGCGGCCGTTCAGGCTGGGCTCAGGCCCGCCGCGGCAGGGTCGACCAAGACGGGGCGCTTGACGGACGTCTCAGACTTGGGGAGCGTCTGGAGCTCGATGGGACCAATGTTCGCCAAGCGGCTGATCGCCGGCCTGCTGCTCGCTACCGCGCTGTCGGCGCCTGGCGCGCTCGCGCAGGACAAGTTGCGCGGCGTGGCGCTGGTGATCGGCCAGAGCGACTATGCGATGCTGGGCGACCTGCCCAACCCCCGGCAGGATGCGCGCGCGCTCGACGATCTCCTCGACGATCTCGGCTTCGATGTGAGCCGGGTGCTCGACGGCGATGCCGACGAGCTGCGCGAGGAGATCGCCGACTTCATTACCGACGCGGCCGACGCCGATGTGGCGCTGGTCTACTATTCCGGCCACGGCGTGGAGCTCGCGGGGCGCAATTTTCTGCTGCCGGTCGACACCGACCTGACGTCGCCGCAAAGCGCGGGCGCGAGCCTGATCGCGGTGGACGAGATGCTGGACCAGCTGGCGCGGACGGTGCCGGTCACCATCGTGCTGCTCGACGCCTGCCGCACCGACGCGTTCCCCGCCGGCCAGGTGATCGCGCTGCCCGGCGGCGCTGTGCCGGTGGCGGTCGAGGGGCCGGGGCTCGAGGCGATGCGCGGGCCGACGCCGATCGCACGGCCCGGCGTGCCGGCGGACGGGCTGGGCATGGTCATCGGCTTTGCCGCGAGCCCGGGGCAGGCGGCACTCGACGGCGCGCCGGGCGGCAACTCGCCCTATGCGGCGGCGTTGCTCAAGCATCTGCGCGCCGGCGGCTACGAGTTCGGCGACCTGATGACGCTGGTGGGCGAGGAGGTCTATCTCGAGACCGATGCGCGGCAATTGCCGTGGGTGAACGCGTCGCTGCGCCGCTTCCTGACCTTTGGTGCCGCGCCCGAAGCGGACGGCACCGATGACGCGCTGATCCGCGACGGCCGACGCAGCCTGCTGCTGACAGTGGCGGCGACGCCGCCCACCACGCGGGCGCTGGTCGAGGCCGCGGCCGCCGAACAGGCCGTGCCGCTCGAGGCGCTCTACGGCATGCTCAAGGTGCTGGGCATCGACGCGGCGGCTGGGGACTCGCTTGAAACGCAGCTCCGGCAGGGGGCCGAGCAGCTCAAGGCCATCCTGGCGCAGCGCCCGGTGGTGGCGCGCACCGACGAGGAGCTGATCCGCCTCGCCGACCTCGCGCTGCGGGCCGAGGAGGAGGGCGCGATCGACGTCGCGCTGAGATTCCGCGAACAGGCGGCGGCGCGTGCCGACGAACTGGCGCAGGACGTGGACCGTGACGAGGCGCTGGTGCGGCAGAACCGGCTCGAGATCGCCGCGACCTATGTCGACTACGCCAACACGGCCTCGCTGAACTTCGATTTCGCCGGAGCCGCCGCGCGTTATCGCGACGCCTTTGCGCAGGTGGAGAAATGGGACGCCGGGCTCGCCATCGACTACCTGCAATGGCACGCCGATGCGCTGTATTATGAGGGCTACTATGCCGGCACGCTGGAGCCGCTGCGCGCCGCCGTGGCCGCCTATGAGGAGGCGCTGACGCTCGCGCCGCGCGACGAGCGGCTCGAGCAATGGGGCGCGCTGCAGAACAATATGGGTCTCGCCTACACGGCGCTGGGCGACTGGGGCGGCGACGTTGCCGACCTGGCGCGGGCCGAGGCGGCGTTCCAGAACGTCCTTACAGTGTGGTCGCGGACGGACGAGCCGGCCGAGTGGGCGGTGGCGCAGGGCAACCTCGCCGGCGTGCAGTCCAAGCTGGGGCAGCGCTACCTCGATATCGGCCGGCTGACGCAGTCGGCGGACGGCTACGAAGCGGCGCTGGCCGCGACCGATCCGGCCGATGCGGTGACTTATGCGCGGGCCGAGACCAATTTCGGCACCAGCGTGATGCTGCTCGCCACCGAGACCGGCGATTTCGGGCGCATCGATGCCGCGGTCGCGGCGTTCCGCCATGCGCTGACCGTCTTCGACGTGGCAACGCAGCCGGCCGAATGGACCATCACGCAGAACAGCCTCGGCTCGGCGCTCAAGCTGCTGGGCGAGGCGGACGACGATCCTCGCCTGCTCACCGAGGCGGTGGAGGCGTTCAAGGCCGTGCTCGACGCGCCGGGCACGGACCGTTCGACCTTCGACTGGGGCGCAACGCAGAACAATCTGGGCAACACGCTCGTCTCGCTGGGGCGCGCCACCGGCGAACCAGGCTACATCGAGGACGCCATCGCGGCGCACGAAATCTCGCTCCGCACCATCTCGCGCGAGGCGGCGCCGCTCGCCTGGGCCAACGTGCAGAACAGCATCGGCTCGGCCTTCCACGCGCTCGCCAATGTCGGCGGCGACCAGATGCTCAAGCGCGACGCGGCGGCGGCTTACCGCCTGGCACTGACCGAGCGCACGCGGGAGCGCGCGCCGCTGCTGTGGGCCGACACGCAGCAGAACCTCGGCAATTCGCTGCGCGACATCGGCATGATGTTGCCCGACACCCAGGCGCTCGGCGAGGCGGCCGAGGCTTATCTGGCGGCGCTCGACATCTACACGCCCGAGGTCGATGCCTATGAATGGGCGCTGCTCACTCGCAATCTGGGCTGGGTGGTGTCGGGCATCGCCCGCATCGAGGTGGATGCCGAGCTTGCCGCCGCGGGCGTCGAGGATATCCGGGCGTCGCTGACTTACTGGTCGAGGGACGACACGCCCGGCGATTGGGCTGTGGCCAAGATAAACCTCGCCATCGCGCTCAGCGTGCTCGGTATCCTCGAGGGGGACGCCGGCCCGGTGCGCGACGCGCTGGTCGAACTGGACGAGGCCGGGGCGACATACATCGCGACCGGGAACGCGGATGCGGACTATGTCGCGGGACTGCGGGGGCAGCTCGAGAGCTTCATCGCCACGATCGAAGCGGAGGAGATGCCATGACCGGGCTCAGGCTTTTGCTGGCGCTGCTGCTGGCCGGCGTCGCAACCTCCGTGCTGGCGCAGGAGCCGCTGCGCGGCGTGGCGCTCGTGATCGGCGAGACCGATTACGAGCAGCTCGCCGATCTCGGCAATCCGGCCCGCGACGCGCGGGCCATGGACGAGCTGCTGGGCGAGCTCGGCTTCGATGTGAGCCGGGTGCTCGACGGCGATGCCGAGGAACTGCGCGAGGAGCTCGCCGAGTTCGTCGAGGACGCGGCCGATGCCGATGTGGCGCTCGTCTACTATTCCGGCCACGGGGTGGAACTGGGCGGACGGAACTACCTCGTGCCCACCGATACCGATCTGTCGACCCCCGCCAGCGCCGGCCAGAGTCTCGTTCCAGTCGATGCGCTGCTGGCGGAGCTGGCAAAGACCGTACCGGTCACCATCGTGCTCCTCGACGCCTGCCGTACCGATGCGTTTCCGGCGGGGCAGGTGATCGAACTGCCCGGCGGCGCGGCGCTGCCGGTGGGCGGCCCCGGCCTCGAAGCGGTGAAGGGACCAGCGCCCGTCGGCCGCGCTGACGTTCCGGCCGACAGCCTCGGCATGGTGATCGGCTTTGCCGCGAGCCCCGGACAGCCGGCCCTCGACGGTGATCCGGGCGGCAATTCGCCCTACGCCGCGGCGCTGGTGAAGCACTTTGCCGCCGGCGGTTATTCGCTCGCGGACCTGATGACGATGGTCAGCGAGGAGGTCTATCTCAAGACCCGCGCGCAGCAGCTGCCCTGGGTGAACTCGTCGCTGCGCCGCGTGCTGCAGTTCGACGCGCCGGTGGAGGAGGCCGGCGGCGACGCGGCGCAGATCCGTGACGGACGCCGCCAATTGCTGCTGACCATCGCCAGTGCGCCCGAAGCAACGCGCCGCTATGTCGAAGCGGTCGCGAGCACCGAGGGGGTGCCGCTCGATGCGCTTTACGGCATGCTCAAGGTGCTGGGCGTCGACGCGGCCGATCCGGCGCAGCTCGAGGCGCAGCTCAGAACCGGGGCCGAACGGCTGAAGACGCTGATGGAGAGCCGGACCGGCGCGACCATCTCCGATGTCGAGCTCAAGCGGCTGTCGGACCTTGCCGACGAGGCCGAAGCCGAAGGCGCCATCGACGTTGCGCTCGGCTTCCGCGAGCAGGCGAGCGCGCGGGCCGATGCGCTGGAGCTGACGGTTGACGAGAACGAGGCGAACCTGCGGGCAGACCGGCTGCAGATCGGCGCGACCTATGCCGAGCACGCGATCACTGCGGAACTCAATTTCGACTATGCGCGCTCGGCCGAGATGTGGCGCAAGGCCATCGGGCAGGTCGAGGGCTGGGACGAGACGCTGACCGCAGGTTACAGCAACAATCTGGGCGTCGTGCTGATGGAGCGCGGCGAACACGAGACGGGCACGGCCACGCTTGAGGAGTCCGCCCGGGCCCTCGAAGCCTCGCTGGCGGTGTTCGAGACCAGCGACCCGGTCAACTGGGCGCGGGCGCAGAGCAATCTGGGCAATGTGCTGCACAAGCTGGGCGACCGCGAGAATGATCCCTCGCGTTACCTACAGGCGGCTGAGGCGCATCGCGCGGCGCTCGAAATCCTGACGCGCGAGACGCGGCCGGCCGACTGGGCGACGGCACAGATGAATTTGGGCAATGCGCTGGCGCGGATCGGTGAGCGCGAACAGGGCACGGAAACGCTCGAGGCGGCGATCGAGGCGTTCCACCTGGCGCTCGAAATCCGCACCCGCGCCGCCGCGCCCCTCGACTGGGCGGCGGCAAATGACAACCTCGGCAGCGCGCTCTCCTCCCTGGCGGCTCGGACGGGCGATCCGGACCTGTTCGCCGAGGGCGTCGCCGCGTTCCGCAATACGCTCGAAGTCCGCAGCCGGGAGGCCGCGCCGCTGCCCTGGGCCCTCACGCAGCGCAATCTGGGGCTGGCGCTCAAGACTTACGGCGTGATGACGGGCGACCTCGGGCTGCTGCAGGAAGGGGCGGCTGCCTATCGGGCCGCGCTCGATGTCTTCACACCGGAATCGTCGCCGGACAATTTCGCCCAGACGAGCGCGATCCTGGGATTTGCGCTGATGGAGATCGCGCAGCTCGATCCCACCCGCGAAGGGCTCGAGGAGGCCCGGCAGCGCTTCGCGGACGCCAATGCGATCTACGGCCCGCTCAGCGCCGACGACGATGCCTATTTCCGCGGCCGGATCGCCGAGATCGACACGCTGCTGGGCGACTAGACGGGCCCTAGCCCCGCCACAGTTCAGGTGCTAAGGGCAGGGGAACTGGACTTCAAGGATTCCGGCACGAATGGCATATGGCGGCTTCAAGGACTTCCTCATCGAGATCTTCGCCTGGTGGCGGGGAAATACGTGGGGAACGCGGCTCTGGGTGGCGACGCAGGGCGTGTTCGTGGGCTCCGACGAGTTCGGCAACCGCTACTACCGCTCCAAGACGCCCAACGGGCCGCACGGCATGGAACGGCGGATGGTGCTGTTCAATGTCGGCTACGCCGACCCCACCTCGATCCCGCCCGGCTGGTACGGCTGGATGCACTACCGGACCAACGAGGTCCCGGCCGCCTACACGCCGCGCGAATGGGAACAGCCGCATCAGCCGAACTACACCGGAACCGTGCTGGCCTACCGCCCGGACGGCAGCCTGCTCAACAAGGGCGAGCGCCCGCGCGTTACCGGCGACTACGACGCCTGGTCGCCCGAATAACCGGGGTCGTCGCATGCGCGCCCTAGCGCCCCTGCTCGCGGCCCTGTGGCTGGCGACGCCCGCGGCGGCCGAGACGCTGTCCAACCCCATCGCGGCGTTCTCCGGGCTCGACAAGATCACCGGCCGCATCACCAATTTCGACGTCTATATCGACGAGACGGTGCAGTTCGGCGCGCTGCAGCTGACGCCCCGCGTCTGCTACACGCGGCCGCCCACCGAGACGCAGCGCACCAGCGTGTTCCTCGAGGTCGACCAGGTGTCGCTCAAGGGCGGCAGCCAGCGCATCTTCACCGGCTGGATGTTCGCCGACAGCCCGGCGCTCAACGCCATCGACCATCCGGTCTACGATATCTGGCTGGTCGACTGTAAGCAGCAGTCCGACACCCCGCCGCCGGACCAGAACACCGCCGCCGCTCCGGCCGCCGAGCAGCCGGCGCAGTAGCGCCCGCCGCTAGAAGCGCCCGCCGACCCCGAGCCTGACCGACTGGGACCGCAGCCCCGTGCTGTCGCCATTGAGCTGGGCTTCGCCGGTGACCTTCCAGTTGTCGCCCGCGAGGGTGAGGCCGCCCGTGAGCGCGCCGAACACGTTGTCGAACGCCACGGCGCCGTCGGCGGCGCTGCCCAGCCGGACGCCGAGAGACGGCGTCAGGGTGAGGCCGTTGCCCAACTCGAAGGCGCGCGAAATGGTGGTCCCGGCGCTGATGCGCAGGGTCTCGACGGTCACGGCGCCGATGACGACGGAGGCACCGCCGCCGGTGACCGTGTAGGCGTCGGACGTTTCGCTGGCGGCGGCCACCGATACGTCGGGCCGGAGCTGGAACTCGCCGAGGTCGATGTCCCCCCTCAGGCTCGAATTGAGCATCCAGCGGGTGGTAGCGAAGCTGCCCGAGAAATCGGCGCCGAACAGCTCGGCATGCGCATCGTTCCAGGAGCGGCCGACGAGGAAGCTCGCGTCGAAGAACAGGCCATCCGCCAGCTCCGCCGAGATATAGGGGCCGACCAACGCACCGCGCCCGACGACGTCACCGGCACTGGTCGTGTCGGTCATGTAGTCGAGATAGAGCGCCACGCCCGCCAGGAGGGAGTCGCTGACCAGATAGTCGGCGCCCATGCCGATGAGCGCGAACTGGCCGCCCGCGCCCGGCCGCTGATGCAGCGCCAGCGTGCCGTCGATCCAGAAGCCGAACGGCGCGTCCGCGACCTCGCCCAAAGCGAGGCTCTCCGCGGCGCTGCCCGCGCCGGTGAGCGAGCGGCTGCTCATGGCGAAGTTGAGCTCGGGTGTCTCGGCGGAGCCGCCGAAGCTGGCGCCGGTGCGCTGGCCGCCTCGGAGCCCAGGGGGCTTGATGTTGGAGGAGAGGAGCTTGCCGCGCACACCCACGAAGTCTTCAGTGAGCTTGTTGAACACCGCCTCGACGGCCGCCGTGTCGACCAGCACCTGCTGCGTGAGGACAGCGGAGCTGCTGCCCACGAAGTTCGTGTCGCCGCCATAGACGGCGGTGATGGCGTGCTCGCCAAGCGTCATGTCGGGCGTGGCGAGGCTGGCGTGGCCGGCCCTGAGCGTTGCGGTACCGATGGCCGCCGCGCCGTCATAGAAGGTGACGCTGCCGGTGGGCGTACCGGACGTGCTGGCGACGGTGACGCTGAAGGTCACGGAGGTGCCGATCACGCTCGGATTGACCGAGGAGGCGAGGGTGATGCCGCTGGGCGCGGGGGAGGTGGTCTGGACGATGCCGGCCGAGCTGCTGATCGCGAAGCGGTCGTCGCCGCCATAGCTGGCGGTGAGATTGTGGTCGCCGGTGCCCAGCGCGTCGGTTGCAAAGGTCGCCGTGCTGCCCGAGAGGGCGACCGTGCCGAGGACGGTTCCGCCGTCGTAGAAGGTGACGTTGCCGGTGGGCGTGCCGCCGCCACTGCCGGCCACCGTCGCCGTCAGGGTGACGGTTTCGCCGAAGACAACGGGATTGGGCGAGGTCGCCAGCGTCGTGGTGGTGTCGTGCTTGTGCACGGTCACCGTCTGCGCCGACGAGGTCGAGTCCTGGAACTGGCCGAAGAGGCCGGTATAGATGGCAACGAGGTCGTGCGCTCCGGCCGCGAGGGTGGAGGTCGTCAGGGTCGCGGTGCCCGTCGAGGAGACGTTCGCCGTCGCGAGGGGAACCCAGCCGGTGTCGTAGAACGTCACGGTGCCTGAGTTGACCGGGCCGCCCGATGTCGGGGTGACCGTGGCCGAGAGGGTCACCGTATCGCCGACGAGCGGATCGGACGGCGTCGCCGACAGCGCGGTGGTGGTCGCCGGGCCGACCACATAGACCGAGATCCGCGAGCTGTCGTTCTCGGAATTGTTGTCGGTGCTCGTCTGTGTGGCCCACGTCGTGGCCGCCAGTTCGGTGCCGATCGGGGCGGACCCGACGACCGTCACGTCGACGGCGAACGAGGCCGTGGCACCGGCCGGCATGGTTGCGATGGTGCAGTTGCTGCCGGCGCAGCTCCAGCCGCCCGGACCGGTGACGGTTCCGACCGTGCTGCCGATCGGGGCATCGATCACCAGGTTGAACGCGACGTCGATCGCATCGGCAGGACCGGCATTGACCAGCTCGGCGGTGAAAGTTCCGGTGTGGCCCGCCTCGATGCCCGAGGGCCCTGCGACGCTGACGCCCAGATCCGCGATTGCGGCGCCGTTGACGAGCGCGAAGGCCGAGGCTTCGTTGCCCTCGTCGGTCGATGGGTCGTATGTGGTGCCCGTCACGAAGGCCTTGATGCCGGGGAAGGCGCCGGGGCTGGCGGCCATCGACACGTCGGTGACGAGGGTGATGACGGTGCTTTCGCCGTCGCCAAGCGCCATCGTGCATTGCAGCGTGCCCAGGGTGCAGGTCGCGCCCGGTCCCGAAAGGCTCGTCGCCGTGAGATCGGACGTCACCAACTGGTTCGTCAGCGTCGCCACCGTGGCGTCGGGGCCGCCATTGATGACGGTGATGGAGAAGGTCAGCGTGTCGCCGCGATCGACGCTGTAGGCGCTCTGGTCGGCGATAATCACCGAGAGGTCCGCTGACTGCGCGAAGGCGGCAGTGGGCAGAGCGCCGGCGAACAGCAGGAGCAGCGCGAAAAGCGGGCGGACGAACCTAGACAATCACTGAGATCCCAAGAAGCACGCGGGACCATTCAAGTCCGCTTTCGGCATCAAAAACAGGGCTCTAGGGCGCTGTAAAGGTTTTCTTCACAGCTTGGGCGCGGTGCCGCCGCACCTGCGCCATGTTTCCCACAGCGCCGGGCTTGACGCGTGTCCGGCCTTCGTATTTAACGTACGTGTTATTTAACGATGGTGCGAAATTCGATGCAAGCCGATCCGCTGACGGCGACATTTGCGGCGCTCGCCGATCCGACGCGGCGGGCGATCCTGGAGCGGCTGTCGACCGGGGAAGCGACGGTGCTCGAGCTGGCCGAGCCGTTCGCCATCAGCCTGCCGGCGATTTCGCGGCACCTCAAGGTGCTTGAGAAGGCGGGGCTGATCAGCCGCGGACGCGACGCGCAATGGCGGCCATGCCGGATCGAGACGGCGGCGCTCGAACAGCTCGACGGCTGGGTCGGTGCCTATCGCAGGCTCTGGCAGGGCAAGTTCGACCGCATGGACGCCTATCTCGCGCAGATCCAGAAAGGGAAGCCGAATGGTCCTCGCCAGTAAGGTCGAGCGGCGCGTCGAGGACGAGGTGCTGCTGCTCAGCCGCAGCTTCGATGCGCCACCGGCACTGGTGTTCCGCCTGTGGGCGGAGCCCGAGCATCGCGTCCGCTGGTGGGGCCCGAGCGGCATGGGCCCGACGCGCTGCGAGGTCGACTTCCGGGTCGGCGGGGTCTGGCGCGTGACGATGGCGCGCGCGGACGGTTTCGAGCACCCGGTGCATGGCGTGTTCACCGAGATCGATGAACCGCGCCGGCTCTGCTTCACCTACATCAACGATTTCGACGGCCACCGGATGCTGGTCGAGATGGACTTCGAGGCCGAAGGCGAGGGGACGCGCATGCATTTCCGGCAGGCGCCCTTCCTTTCTGTCGGCGAGCGCGATGGTCACGGCTATGGCTGGACCAGCACGCTCAGCATCCTCGCGAGCTACGTGCGCAAGGTGCGCGACGCGGGAGGCGTCGTTGTGGGTCAACCAAGACAACCGGGAGATTACTGATGCTGACACTGCCCAGGATCGTCGAGCGCCAGGCGACGCACTACGCTGCGGTCGCCGCCGAGGTGCGCATTCCCTTCGGTGACGCGATCGGCCCACGCATGGACGCGGCGGCGGGATATCTCGACGGCGCCGGCGTCAAGGATTTCGGTCCGGCGCTGTTCAAATACGACGTCATCGACATGCCGCGGCTCGAAATGCAGTTCGGCTTCGTGACGCCCGCGCCGGTCGCCGGCAATGACAGCGTGAAGCCGGGCGTACTGCCGGCGGGCAAGTACGTCACTGTCACCTATGTGGGACCCTATGAGGACCTCGAACAGGCGACGGCGGTGGTGATCGGCTGGGCGCGGCTGGTCGGAGTGGAGTGGGATTCCACCGGGGGACCGGATGGCGAACGCTTCGCGTCGCGCTTCGAGATCTACAATAACGGCCCGATGGACGAGCCCGATCCGAACAAGTTCGAAACCGAAGTCTGGATCAAGGCGAAGGGTTGAACCATGCTGCTCAAGGGGAAGACGGCCATCGTCTATGGCGGCAGCGGCGCGGTCGGCGGCGCCGTCGCCCGGGCTTTCGCGCGCGAAGGCGCCCGCGTGTTCATCGCGGCGCGGCGCGTCGAGCCGCTGGAGGCGGTCGCGCGCGATATCCGCGACGCCGGCGGCAGGGTCGAGGTGGCGCCGGTCGATGCGAGCGACAGGGACGCGGTGGCGGCGCACCTTGCCGGCATTGTGAAGGCGGCGGGGCCGGTCAAGGTGATGTTCAACGGCGTCGAATGGGGCGACACGCAGGGCCAGCACGTTGCCGACATGGACCTCGAACGGTTCATCCGCCCGGTGCGCAACGGGCTGACGACGTGGTTCCACACCGGCACGGCGCTGGCCCGCCACATGGCCGAGACGGGCGGCGGCGCGATCGTCGGGATCACTGCCAATGCCGGCCGGCAGGCCTTCCCCCATACCGGCGGGTTCGGTGTCGCCTGCGCCGCGGTGGAGCATTTCCTGCGCATGCTGGCGGTCGAGAACGGCCCCAAAGGCGTCCGGGTCAACTGGGTGCGCTCGCCGGGCTCGCCCGATGCCCCGGGCGTGCGCGAGGCGTGGCAGTTGCGCGCCGACGAGTGGAAGATGACGTTCGATGAGGTCCACGCGCTGTTCGCCAAGGACACGCCGCTGCGCTACATCACGCCGCTGGCGCAGGTCGCCAATGCCGCCGTGATGCTGGCCTCGGATTATACGGCGGGCATGACGGCGACGATGGCGAATGCCACGGGCGGGGCGCAGGTCGACTGAGGCGCTCAGGCGTCGAGCAGCTTGCCGATCAGCTCGGACGGCCGCGCTTCGAGCTGGAGCTGGTCATAGGTGCATTGGCGCGGCGCCTTGTCCGGCCGCCAGCGGTGGAGCCCGGTGCCGTGGCGGAAGCGGCCGCCGGTGATGTGGTCATAGGTGACCTCGACCACCAGTTCGTGCCGCAGCGGCTCGTAGGTGCTCGTCCGCTCGGTGGACCAGCGGCTCGGCCCGCCGGGCGCGTTGCCGGTGAAGCCGTCGCCGCGCAGCGCCTCGAGCCGTGCGGTCAGCGCCTGCTTGTCCTCGTGGCCGAGGGCCGAGGTGAAGCCGACATGGTCGAGCGCGCCGGTATTATTGTAGAGACCGAGGAGCAGGGAGCCGACGACCGGCTTGCCGGTGGCGTAGCGGAACCCGCCGACGACGCAGTCGGCCGAGCGGATGTTCTTGACCTTGAGCATGGCGCGTTCGCCGGGCCGGTAGGCGTCGCCGATCCGCTTGGCGACGACGCCATCGAGCGCGCCATTGGTGGCGTCGAGCCAGCGCCGGGCCATCGCCGGATCGGTGGTGACCGGCGACAGCCTGAGGATGGGCGAGGGGTGCCGGGCGAAGAACAGTTCGAGCAGCTTGCGGCGGGCCGAGAGCGCCATGGCGGTGAGGGCTTCGCCGACGAGCTCGATGGCGTCGAACAGGATCAGAAGCGCCGGCGTCTCCGTCGCCAGCTTGCGGATACGGCTTTCGGCCGGATGCAGCCGCTGCTGGATGGCATCGAAGTCGAGGCTGTCGCCGACCGGTACGGCCAGTTCGCCATCGAGGATGAAGTCGGCGTCGAGCCCGCCGAGCGCCGCGACGATTTCGGGGAAGTAGCGGTGGAGGCCCTTGCCGGACTTGGCAAAGAGCTGGACGTCACTCCCGCGCTTGACCGCGATGCAGCGGAAGCCGTCCCATTTGGGCTCGAACTGCCACCCGCCCTCGGTGGGCAGGGCATCGACGAGGAGCGCCTCCATGGGCTCGATCGGGGATCTGGGCTCGGTGTCGGACATGGTGGGAATAACGCCCACAGGTGAGCAGGGTTGTCACGTGGGTGCTACGGCAGGGAGATGTGCTCGGTTCAAGCGGCCGCCCGGCTAGCGCTCGATCGCCCGCCAGTCGGCCTCGTGGCCCAGCGCGTCGGCCAGGCGGAGCTCGTAGTCTTCACGCGGGATTTCGATGCCGCCGAAGGTCTTGAGGTGGTCGGTGACGAACTGGGTGTCGAGCAGGCGGTAATTGCCGGCGCGGAGGCGGGCGATCAGGTGCGCCATGGCGATCTTGGAGCAATCGGTTTTGCGGTGGAACATGGACTCGCCGAAGAACGCGGCGCCGATCGAGACGCCATAAAGACCGCCCACCAGGTCCGGGCCGTCCCAGACCTCGACCGTGTGGACATAGCCGCGGCGGAAGAGCTCGCCATACTGCCGGCGGATCGCGGCGTTGATCCAGGTGGTGTCGCGGTCGGTGCCCGAAGTGGCGCAGCCCTCGATCGTGGCGTCGAAATCGGTATCGACGCGGACGGAGTAGGGGTGGGTGCGCAGGGTTTTGCGCAGGCTGCGCGAGATGTGGGCGGCCTCGAGCGGAATGATGCCGCGCATCTGCGGGGAGACCCAGAACAGGTCGTCGGACTGCGCATCCTCGGCCATGGGGAAGATGCCCGCCTGGTAGGCCCGCAGGATCAGTTCGGGGGTCAGTTCGACCGCAAAAGGGTCGGTTTTTCGCGACATGAGGCGCTCAAAGTGCCCGAGAAGTGATGCTGGCGCGACATCATGTATTGCCAGCGTTCATATTTTATCGCCTAAGAAGGCGCCGTTTTGAACCCGAAGCTACCGCGAGTCCGCCCGCTGATGTCCGTTCCCGTCATCCAGACCGAAAAAGCCAATCTCGAGCTGATGAGCGGCAAGTCAATGCTGCACATTCTCAAGGACGTCAGCCTGCAGGTGAACAGCGGCGAAGTGACAGCGGTGGTGGGACCCTCGGGCAGTGGCAAGACTTCGCTGCTGATGATCTTGGGCGGCCTCGAACGGGCGACCAGCGGGAAGGTCGTGGTGGGCGGGCAGGACATTTCGACCGCCAACGAGGATCAGCTGGCGATCTTCCGCCGCCAGAACCTGGGCATCCTGTTCCAGAACTTCCATCTCATTCCCTCCATGACCGCGCTCGAGAACGTCGCGCTGGCGCTCGAAATCGCTGAAACCGGCCTCAGCTATGCCGACATCCGCAAGCGCGCCGCCGAGGCGCTGACCGAAGTGGGGCTGGGCGACCGCACCACCCATCTGCCCAGCGCCCTGTCGGGCGGCGAGCAGCAGCGCGTCGGCCTCGCCCGCGCCATCGTGACCAGCCCCAAGCTGATGCTGGCCGACGAGCCCACCGGCAACCTCGACCAGGATACCGGCGCCAAGGTCATCGACCTGATGTTCAATCTCGCCCGCAAGAAGGGCACGGCGATCCTGCTGATCACGCACGATCCCAACCTCGCCAGGAAGGCCGACCGTATGCTGACCATGAACAAGGGCCAGCTCACGGAAGCCACCAAGGTCGCAATCCCCGCATGAACGCGCTCGGCAACTGGATGCGGGTCGCCATCGTCGACCTGCGCGGCGATCTCCGCCGTTTCGGCATTCTCCTCGCCTGCCTGGCGCTCGGCGTCGGCACCATTGCCGGCGTGAGCTCGGTGGGTGCGGCGCTGCAGGACGCGATCCTGCGCAACGCCAACACGCTGATGGGCGGCGATCTGCAGGCGGTCCGCGCCGACCGCCGCGCCGATGCGGGCGAGCTGGCCTATCTGCAGTCGCTCGGCACGGTGTCCGAGACGATCAGCTCCAACGCCCGCGCCGACGCCGTGGACGACAGCGGCAATACGGTGTTCCTCGATATCTATGCCGTCGACAACAACTACCCGCTCTACGGCAATGTGGTCAGCCCGCAGCTCGAAACGGGCGCCAAGCCGGCCGATCTGCTGAAGCCGGTGGACGGCGTCTATGGCGCCATCGTCGACCCGGTGATCCTCGACCGCCTCGGCATCGATCTGGGCGGACGCTTCCGCGTCAACCAGACCGAGTTCGAGGTCCGCGGCCTGCTCGGGTCGCTCCCCAACGGCGCGCTGCGCGGCTTTCATCTGGGCCTGACGGCGGTGATGTCGATCGAGGCGCAGCAGTCCAACCCCAATACCCGCGCCCCGCTTCCGGGCCTGCTCACGCAGTTCGGCTACAAGATCAAGCTCAACGAGGGCGACTACCGCACCCAGCAGCCGGCCGTGACCGCGCATTTCGCCGGCGATCCGCAGTGGAAGGTGCAGTCGCCCTATGACGCGGCAGGCGACCTGTCGCGGCTCTACGATCTGTTCGTGCGCTTCCTGCTGATCGTGGGCCTCAGCGCCCTCCTGGTGGGCGGCATCGGCATCTCCAACGCCGTCAGCGCCTATATCGGCGAGCGCCAGAAGGCGATCGCGACGCTGCGCAGCCTGGGCGCCACCGGTTCGCGCATCATGGTGCATTTCTTCACCCAGATCGGCCTGCTCTCGCTGGTGGGCATCGTCATCGGGCTGGTGATCGGCGCGGGCCTGACGGCCGCGGCGCTGCCGGTGCTGGGCCGCATCCTCGCGGTCGAGCTGCCGCCCTCGGTGCATTTCCCGTCGCTGGCGACGGCGCTCGGCTTCGGCGTGCTGGCGGCCTTCGCGTTCTCCTACCTGCCGCTTGTCAACGCGCGCAAGATGAAGCCAGCGATGCTGTTCCGCACCGTGGGCACCAGCGTCCAGGGCCTGCGCGCACGCGAATATATCGAGTTCGGCGTGCTGGTGCCGCTGATCGTGGCGGGGCTGTTGATCTTCGGGCTCGCCTACATCACGACCAAGGATTTTGGCCTCGTCTTCTGGTACGCGATCGGCGTGATCGTGGCGTTCCTGCTGCTCCGCTTCGCCGGTGTGGCGCTGCAATGGGTGCTGCGCATCCTGCCGCCGATGCCGAGCGCGACGCTGCGCAACGCCTTCCGCGGCATCCACCGCCCCGGCTCGCCGGCGCCACTCGTGATCATGTCGCTCGGCCTCGGCCTCGCCATGCTGCTGGTGATCGTGATCCTCACTGCCAATGTGCGCAACCAGCTCACCGGCCAGGTGCTCAAGGACGCGCCGACATTCGTTGCCACCGACCTGTTCGACGACGAAGTGGTGACCCTGGGCGAGTTCCTCGACAGCACCGGCTACGTCACCAGCTACCAGCACTCGCCGATGATCAAGGCCGCCGTGACCAAGATCAAGGGCGTGCCGTCGGAGCAACTGCGCGGCAACAAGAATCTCGGCGGCGAGACGCAGTACTTCATCGGGGCGCAGGAAATCCTGATGACGTGGAGCGACGTCATGCCGGACAATTCCACCGTCACCGCGGGTGAATGGTGGCCGGCCGACTACGACGGCCCGGCGCTGGTTTCGCTCAAGGACGACATTGCCGACAACCTCGGGATCAAGCCGGGCGACACGATCGAGCTGTCGCTGTTCGGCGAGTCGATCGAGGTGACGGTCGCCAATCTGCGCGACTTCCAGTTCCAGAGCGGCCTCAACTTCATGGTGACCGCGACGCCTGGCACCTTCGCCGACTTCCCGGGCACCAACCTGGCGACCATCAAGGCCGAGGAAGGCCACGAGAAGGACCTCGAACGGGCCCTCGCGCGCCAGTACCAGGACGTGACCTTTATCCCGGTGGGCGAAGCGCTCAACCAGGCGGCCGATATCCTCGGCCAGCTCTCGGTGGCGGTGAACATCGTGGGCGGCCTCGCCGTCATCAACGGCCTGCTGGTGCTCGCCGGCACCATGGCTGCCGGCCGCAAGCAGCGCGAATCCGACGCGGTGGTGAACAAGGTGCTGGGCGCGACGCGCGGCAATGTCGTGCGCGTGTTCGCGCTCGAATACGCGCTGCTGGGCACGTTCGCGGCGGCGCTCGCCACGGTGGTGGGCATCGCCGGCGCCTATGCGATCATCAAGCTCGCGGGCATGGACGTCGGCTTCGGCGTCGACCCGGTGCTGATCCTCGGCGTGCTGGCGGGTTCGGTGGTGCTGACGATCGTGACGGGCGCGGCGACGACGTGGAGCGCGCTGTCGACGCGGCCAGCGCAGTATCTGCGGGCGCTGGGGTAGGCTCAATTTCCTGTGGCTGGGGCGGGTACTTGCCCCAACCACAATTGTCGTTCCCTCGGCATCGCGCGCGCCCAACTCTGGGTCCCGCCTGCGCGGAGTGACAGTAGGGGCCAAGGCCGTCCTCGGGGCGTCCCGACCCCCGGTGTCATCCCCGCGCATGCGGGGACCCAACTCGCCGCTGCACAAGTCGCCTGTGAGGCACTAATATCTGCGCATGCTGACGCGAGCGTACTACGTCTACATCCTCTCATCGGGCCGAAACGGAACGCTCTACACCGGCGTGACCAACGACCTGGTCCGGCGTGTTGCGGAGCACAGGCGCGGAGCCGTTCCGGGTTTCACTAAGCGTTATGGTGTCGATCGGCTGGTCTGGTTCGAGGCGAACGGCTCCATCCATCACGCCATCGCCCGGGAGAAGCAGATCAAGCACTGGAACAGGCAGTGGAAGATCAACCTGTTCCGCGACAGCAATCCGAACTGGGACGACCTCTACCCGGCGCTAGTGGCTCCGAGCGAGCACTCCCCGGCACCGGCGATGCCCATAGTTGGGTCCCCGCCTGCGCGGGGATGACATCCAGTGGGTGGAGGGCTCGGCGCTGGTCGCGCTAGTGCTTCATCCCCAGGTACTTTTCCAGCCAGTGGATATCGTAATTGCCCGCGAGGATTTCGGGTTCCTTGATGAGGCGCTGGAACAAGGGGAGGGTGGTCTTGACGCCGTCGACGACGAACTCGTCCACGGCGCGGCGGAGGCGCATCAGGCACTCTTCGCGGGTGCGGCCGTAGACGATCAGCTTGCCGATCAGGCTGTCGTAGTAAGGCGGGATCGAATAGCCGGCGTAGACGGCTGAATCGATGCGGACGCCGACGCCGCCCGCGGGGTGGTAGAAGCTGATCTTGCCGGGGGACGGCGTGAAGGTCTGCGGGTCCTCGGCGTTGATGCGCACCTCTATGGCGTGGCCGGTGAAGGTGATGTTCTTCTGCTCGAGGCTGAGCTTTTCGCCCGAGGCGACACGGATCTGCTCGTAGACGAGATCGACGCCGGTGATGCGTTCGGTGACCGGATGCTCCACCTGCAGGCGCGTGTTCATCTCGATGAAGTAGAACTCGCCGTTCTCGTAGAGGAACTCGATGGTGCCGGCGCCGGAATATTTGAGCTTGCGCATGGCGGCGGCACAGATCTCGCCGATCCTGGCGCGCTGGTCGGCGGGGACGGTGGGGGCGTTGGCTTCTTCCCACACCTTCTGGTGGCGGCGCTGCAGCGAGCAGTCGCGGGTGCCCAGGTGCACCGCATTGCCCTGGCCGTCGCCCATCACCTGGACTTCGATGTGGCGCGGCTTGCCCAGGTACTTCTCCATATAAACGGAGTCGTTGCCGAAGGCGGCCTTGGCCTCGGAGCGGGCGGTGGACCAGGCGAGGAGGACGTCGGCCTCGGTGTGGGCCACCTTCATGCCGCGTCCGCCGCCACCGGCGGTGGCCTTGATGAGCACGGGGTAGCCGATCTCGGCGGCAGTCGCCTTGGCCTCGGCCTCGGTGGCGACTTCGCCCTTGGAGCCCGGCACCACGGGAATGCCCAGCTCCACGGCGGTCTGCTTGGCCGTGATCTTGTCGCCCATGATCGAGATGTGGTGCTCGGACGGGCCAATGAAGGTGATCTTGTGCTCGCTCAGGATGCGGGCAAAGCGCGCATTCTCGCTGAGGAAGCCATAGCCCGGATGTACGGCGTCGGCGCCGGTGATCTCGCAGGCGGCGAGGATCGAGGGGACGTTGAGGTAGGAGTCCTTGGCGGGCGGCGGGCCGATGCACACGCTCTCGTCGGCGAGGCGCACATGCATGGCGTTGCGGTCGGCGGTGGAATAGACCGCGACCGTCGAGATGCCCAGTTCCTTGCAGGCGCGCAGCACGCGGAGCGCGATCTCGCCCCGGTTTGCGATCAGGACCTTGTTGAACATCTTATTCGATGACCGCGAGCGGCTGGCCGTATTCGACCGGCGCGGCATCGTCGACGAGGATACGGGTGACGACGCCCGATTTGTGCGCCGGAATCTGGTTCATCGTCTTCATCGCCTCGATGATGAGGACGGTCTGGCCCTCCGAGACGCGGGTGCCGATGGCGGCGAAAGCGGGCTTGCCCGGCTCGGGCGAGAGATAGGCAGTCCCCACCATGGGCGAGGTCAGCGTGCCCGGATTGGAGGCGAGGTCGTCGGCGGGCGCGCCGGCCCTCGCGGCGGCGCCGGCAGGCGCGGTGGGGGCCGGAGCGGCATGCGCCACCGGCGGCGGCGCGGCCGGAACCATCACCTGCTGGACGCCGGTGGAGGCGTAGCTGCGCGTGACGCGGACGCGGAGATCTTCACGCTCGATCTCGATCTCGGCCAGGTTCTGCTCGTTGAGGAGCTTGGCGATGGCTTCGATCAGGGCCTGATCGGCCGGGGCGTCCTTGGGCATGTACTTGCCTCCTTGGGCAATTGTTCTTGTTCTTGCCGGGCGGCGGCTCAGGCGCCCAGCCGCTCGGCCAGGGCCTCGAGGGCCAGTCTATATCCTGCTGCGCCGAGGCCGCAAATCACCCCGACGGCGACCGCAGAAACAAAGGAATGATGGCGAAATTCCTCTCGCGCATGGATGTTGCTGAGATGAACTTCGATGGTGGGGATGGCGACGGCGCTGATCGCGTCGCGAATGGCGACCGAGGTGTGCGAATAGCCGCCGGGATTGATGACGATCCCGTCCTTCTTGCCGTAAGCGGCTTGAATCCATTCGCAAAGTTCGCCTTCGCGGTTGCTCTGCCGGCACTCGACGGCGAGCCCGAGCTTTTTGCCCTCGGCAACGCACATCTTCTCGATGTCGGCCAGGGTCTGCGAGCCGTAGGTCTGGGGCTCGCGGATTCCCAGCATGTTGAGGTTGGGGCCGTTGAGGACGAGAACGCGCTTGGGCATGGTCCCGCCTGTTTGCACCGGGCGGCGCCTCCCGCGCAAGACTCAGGCCCCAAAATGCACGGAAAACGGCGGGTTCAGCCGGCCGGCGTGTCGCACACCGTCGAGCCGCAGGCGCGCATATTGGCGATCTTGCCGCGCAGCGCGTCGAGCCCCACCGCGCCCGGGATCAGCTCGTCGCCGATGATGTAGGTGGGGGTGCCCGAGATATTGAGCGCGTCGGCGAGCTTGTAGCTCTTTTGCAGCGTGTCGTTGATGCGCGGACTGTTCATGTCGATCATCATGGTGACGCGGTTGCCGCCGATCGCCTCGGCGGCGGTGAGCGCGGCCCCGGCGTCGACCTGGCCACGGGTGGCGAACAGCTTCTGGTGGAAGGCCCAGTAGTCGAGCCCGGCATCCTCGGCGACGAGGACGGCCACTTTGGCGGCGTCGATCGAGCCTTCCGACAGGATCGGGAACTCCTTGAGCACGACCTTGAGACCAGGGTCCTCGGCCATGAGCGTTGCGAGATCGGGCAGGGCGCTGCGGCAGTAGCCGCAATTGTAGTCGAACATCTCGACCAGCGTGACGTCGCCATCCGGGTTGCCGAGGATGACGTTGCCGGCATCGTCGTAGATCGCCGCGTGGTTGGCGGCGATCAGCTCGGCCTGCGCCTTGCGCTGCGCGGCCTTCTTGGCCACCGCGAGCTTGGCCGACATGCGATCGAGGATCGCCGGATCGCTCATCAGATAGTCCTCGACCAGCGCGGTAACCTCAGTGCGGTCGAGCTCGGGCGGCGCGGTGCCGGCTTTGTCGGCCGCGATCATCTCGCCGATGATGCCGCGCACATCGGTGTCGCTGAGCGGCGCCGGGCCGCGATCGATCAGGGACACGCCAAGTCCGCCGGCGAGGATGCCGACCAGGAGGACGAGGCCAAAGCTCAGGCGGGACATGCGGGCTCCGGGAAACAGGGCAGGTGAGACGCTAACACCATAGACGCTATGCACACTCCCGGGCCGCGGATCAAATTCTGTTGAGAGATCGGGGCCCGGACGGTAGGCGGAAGCACCCATCGCGGAACAAGACGGCAAAGTAATGAACGAGACGACGGGGCTGCAGCCCTTTTACGCGATGGAGATCAACGCCCTGGCGCGCGGCCTGGAGGCGGAAGGACGGTCGGTCTGCCATCTCGAGGTAGGCGAACCGGACGCGCCGCCGGCGCCGCGGGTGCGCGACGCGGTGCGGGATGTCCTCGAACGCGCGCAAAAGTACACGCATTTCGCCGGCCTGCCGGCGCTGCGGGAAGGACTCGCCCGCTATTATGCCGAGCAGCACAAGGTGGCGGTCGCGCCCGACAGCATCGTGGTGACGATGGGCTCGTCGTCGGGCTTCATCCTCGGCTTCCACGGCGCCTTCGGCCCCGGCGCGACGATCGCCGTGACGCGGCCGGGTTACCCGGCCTATGTCAACGGGCTGGTCGGCATGGGCTTCCGCACGGTCGAGATTCCGCTGAGCGCCGCCAATGGCTGGCGCCTGAGCGCGGCGGAGATCGAAGCGTCTCATGCCCGCACGCCGTTCGACGGGCTGCTGCTCGCCTCGCCGGCAAATCCCACGGGGGCGGCGCTGTCGCGTCCGCAACTGGCGGAGATCGTCGCCACCTGCGCGCGGCTCGGCGTGCGGTTCATCTCCGACGAAATCTACCACGGGCTCGACTATCGCGGGCCCTCGGTCAGTGCGCTCGAGCTCGGCCGGGACGCGATCGTCATCAACAGCTTCAGCAAATACTACTGCATGACCGGCTGGCGCATCGGCTGGATGGTGGTGCCGGACGACCTGCTGCGCCGCACACAGATTCTGCAGCAGAACCTGTTCATCTCGGCGCCGACGCTGAGCCAGGTGGCCGCCATCGCGGCCCTGGACGAGCGCGACTATTACGAGCCGCAGAAGGCCCATTATGCGGCGAACCGACTGCTGCTCGGACAGGGGCTGCGGGCGCTCGGCCTCGATGCGGCCGAGGGTGACGGCGCGTTCTACACCTATGCCGATGTCGGCCGCTTCACCAACGACTCGCTGCGCTTCTGCCGCGACCTGCTGCAACAGGCGGGCGTTGCCGCAACGCCAGGCGTCGATTTCGACCGCACCAATGGCGGCCGCTTCGTGCGCTTCTCCTATGCCGGCAGCCGCGCGACGATCGAGCAGGCGCTGGAGCGCATGGCGGGCTTCCTCAACCGCTAGCTCGGGCTGAACACGCGCAGGCGGTGCCCGTCGGGATCGGCGGCCGTGAAGGTCAGGCCGAAATCGGCTTGGGTGACCGGCTGCAGCATGCGGATGCCGGCCGCTTTCCAGTCCTCGAAGCGCTGCCGGACGACGTCGCCGGTCGCCTCGGTGAAGGAGAGCTCAGCGCCGCCCGGGAGCGTCGCGCGCGGCTCGACCTCGTTGCGGTTCCACAGGCCGAGCGTCCAGCCGCCGGGCAGGCTGAACATGGTGAAGTCGGTCGCGCTTTTCGGTTCGACCACGGGGGGAACCCCGAGCAGGCGGCTATAGAACGCCGCGCTGCGCCTGGTGTCGGCGACATAGAGCAGGACCCAATTGAGGGCAGGAGGGGACATGGCGGGCTCCAGGGTTGTGGAGCCTCATGCCTAAGCGGCCCCGGCGTCAGTTCCTGGCAGCAGTGTCGGTGCCCCAGCGCTCGCGCCATTCCTTCATCAGCGCGTGCCGCCGCTTGGGGGAACGCTCGCCGGTGGCGGCCAGCGCGGCGATGCGGTCGATGCGGAAATGGCGGAAATCCTGGCGCAGCTCGCACCAGGCGCCCACCGTCTTGTGCTGCTCGAAAAAGCCGATGACGAACGGCCAGATGACGCGCTCCGTCTCCTTGCCGGCATCGTCGCGATAGGCGATGCGGATCTTGTGTTCCTTGCGGATAGCGTCGCGCAGCAGCGACGGATCGACCGATGTCGGCAATTGCCGCGACGGCACGACATAGAGCGAGCCGCTGTCGAGCTCCTGCCGGAGGTCGGGCGGCAGCACCGCCGCGATCTTGGTGAGGGCATTGCCGGCGGCCTTGCTGAGCCGCTGGTCGTCGCGCTGCTTGCCCACCCAGCCGGCGCCCAGGATCAGCGCTTCGAGCTCATCGATCGAGAACATCAGCGGCGGCAGCATGAAGCCCGGTCGCAGCACATAGCCCAGACCCGGCTCGCCCTCGATCTCGGCCCCCTGGCCCTGCAGCGTCGCGATATCGCGGTAGAGCGTGCGCAGCGAAATGTTGAGGTCGGCGGCCAGCGTCGAGCCGGCCACCGGCGCGCGGTGGCGGCGCAGAATCTGCAGCAGTTCGAGCAGGCGTTCGGTGCGCGACATGGCGGCGGATTATGATCGCGCGGCGGGGAAGGGCAAGAGCGGCGATGCCCGGACCGTGATGGCTACCGCATTGCGCGCGGCACGGCTATGGAAGGGGCATGAAACCCGGCACCGGCATCCTGCAGCTTCGCTACGCGCTCATGGGCGTCGTCGCCGCGCTCCTCGTCGCCTTCGGGCTGATTGCGGACGAAGTGGGCGAGGGCGATACGCTCGATTTCGACAAGGCCGTGCTCGCCGCGCTGCGCGAACCGGGCGACATGCAGAACCCGATCGGACCGCCCTGGGTCGAGGAGGCGGCGCGGGACATCACGGCGCTGGGAGGCGTGGCGTTCCTGACGCTGCTCGTCACCCTCATCGTGATCCATTTCGTGCTGCGCGGGAAATGGCGGACCGGAGCGTTCCTCGCCTTCGTGGTGATCACCGGGACGCTGATCAGCAACGCGCTCAAGGCGTTCTTCGACCGGCCGCGGCCGGACCTGACCGGCATCGTGCACGTGGCCACGGCAAGCTTTCCGAGCGGCCACGCCACGGTGTCGGCGGTGGCCTATCTGACGCTGGGCGTGGTGCTGGCGCGCGCAAGCAGCCGGCACCGGATGAAGGTGTTCTACCTGCTGGCCGCGATCTTCCTGACCGGCATTGTGGGGCTCAGCCGCCTCTATCTGGGCGTCCACTATCCGACCGATGTCGCGGCCGGCTGGGCGCTCGGCGGCGCTTGGGCGATCCTGTGTGCCCTCGCGACGGCACCCGAGCGGCGCGACAGCCCGATCGAGCGCGACAAGGCCGAGCACCCCGGCCAATGAGAGGGCCCGACGCTAGCCGGGCTGCCCGCGTTCCGCTGTGTAGACGATCGTCAGCCGGCCGGCGGTGGCAAGGGCCGGATCCAATGGCATGCAACTGCCACGGAAGCCCTTGCCCTCGTTGTTCCTGATGACCCAGCCGTCCTTGACGAAGGTGCAGGCCCGGGTGCCTGCACTGACGTCCAGATAGGGAAATCTCAGCCCAAGCAACTGCTTGCCGTCCGCCGGACTTGTATGGTCCTCATAGGTCTAGAGCCGTGCCAGCGCGCTGTCCTTGTCGTCGGCTATGGCGAAGGCGGAAAAGGCCTCTGGCGGGAGGCCGATGGCATAGGCGATCTCGGCCGTCTCCGCCTGCCGCGCTGCGAGGGCTTCGGTGTCAGCATCGAGCTCATGCTCGCGTGCGAGATAGATGCAGATCGCCCCCAATGTCCCGCCATTGAGCTGCCAGCGTTCATTGACCTTGCCGTTCGTGCTTGCGGCGAAGGCGGCAAAGGCGCGGCGCGTCCCGTTGCCCAACTGCCCGTCGACGGCACCTGCGTCAAAGCCCAGTGCGTTGAGCGCGGCCTGAACGCACGAGGTCTTCTCCTCGTCCGAAAGGGCGACGGGCGCCGGCTCGACGGGCTTGGCCGGTTGGGCCATGGCGATGTCGAAAGTGTAGGCGCCATCGGATTGGATCGGCGCGTCGATACAGGCCTCCGACCCAGGAAGCTCGGCCCAGGTCCTGGTACGATCCAGAACACACCAGCGCCCGAGCTTGCCTGCGACAACACTGTCCTCGACCCGCACGATATAGGTCGGCTGGTCGCCCTGCATGACGACCTGATTGGTGGTCTGGCTGAACAGCTGCGCGCCATCCGAGCCGTGGCCGCTGATCGTCAGCATCAGGTTCACCGGAGCGGGCACAACGAACTCGAGGTTGGCCGCGGATGCTATCGGCGCGAACACTGCACCCGCCGTTGCCAGCCCCACCATCAGAACGGATTTCATCAAGCTCCTCCCCCCAACAAAAGACCGAGGGCGGCTCGCGGCCGCCCTCCTGTATCTGCATGTCTGCCTAGTTTCCGAAGAAGCCCCGCTGCCACCAGCCGGCCTTCTTGGGTTTGGCCTCTTCGGCGGGCGCCGCGGAGGTGGAGCTGACGACGATCCCTTCGGGCGGCAGTTCCTTCCTCGGGCGGCGCGCCGGTTCTTCGGCGGCGACAGGCTCCGGGATCGGCTCGGGCTCGGCCACGGCGATCGCTTCGGCGGCGGCGACGGCCTCCTCTTCGGTGGGCGGCGCGGCCTTGGCACGGCGGCCGCGGCCCTTGGGGCGAACGGCGTCGCCTTCAGCCTCGGCGGCCACGGCATCCTGCGCCTCGCCATCCGCGTCGGCCGACTTGCGGCTGCGGCGGGCCCGGCGCGGCTTTTCCTCGACCGCGGGCGCTTCGGCCGGAGCTTCGGCAGCCACGACGCTGATCGGCGCGTCGACGCCGGCCTCGTCGGCGATGGCGTCCTGGGCCAGAACCGCCGCGGCGATCCGCTCGGCTCCATCCTCGCTCATCGCCGCCTCGCCGGCAGCCTCGGCCGGGGCGTCGCTGACCGCCTCGCCATTCTCACGACGGTTGCGGCGGCCACCGCGGCGGCCACGACGGCGGCGGCGGCGCTCGCCATCCTCGCCACGCGCGGCCTCGCCAGCGGCGCGACCCTCGTCGCCTTCATCCTCGGCTTCGGCATCGTCGCCGGTCGGCCCTTCGCTGCCTTCGGCAAGCTGCGGCTGCGCCTGCGGGCGGTCGCGGCGATCGTCACGGTCGCGGTCGCGGCCGCCACGGCGGCGGCGCCGGCGGCCACGGCCACCGCGCTCGCTCTCGTCGGAGCGGGCCTCGCGGCTGCCGGTGTCCTCGGCCTCGTCTTCTTCCTCGTCCTCGATCACCGCATCATCGTCGATGTCATCGATGGCGGCGGTGTCGACGCGGACATGGGAGGGCGGCGGCAAGTCGCCGCTCGAGACGCGGGCTTCGCCCTTCTCGATGACGTAGTGCTGCGTCCCCACATGGTCGTCGGCGACGATGGTGATCGACAGTCCGTGCTTGTGCTCGAGCGTGGCGAGGGTGCCGCGCTTGGTGTTGAGGATGTAGAGCGCGACGTCGACCGGTACGCGCACATTGATCGACTGGCCGGGGCGCTTGAGGACGTGGTCCTCGACATTGCGCATGACCATGAGCGCCACGGATTCGACCGAGCGCACGAGGCCGGTGCCGTTGCAGGTCGGGCATTTGTGCGTCGAGCTTTCGACCACGCCGAAGCGGATGCGCTGGCGGCTCATTTCCATCAGGCCGAAATGGCTGATGCGGCCGACCTGGATGCGCGCGCGGTCGTTCTTGAGCGCGTCCTTGAGCTTGCGTTCGACCGCCCGGTTGGAGCGGTTCTCGATCATGTCGATGAAGTCGATTACGATGAGGCCGGCAAGGTCGCGCAGGCGAAGCTGCCGCGCCACTTCCTCGGCGGCTTCGAGGTTGGTCTGGAGGGCGGTGTCCTCGATATTGTGCTCCTTGGTGGAGCGGCCCGAGTTCACGTCGATCGAGACCAGGGCTTCGGTCGGGTTGATGACCAGATAGCCGCCCGAGGGCAGGGTCACCTGCGGCGAGAACATCTGGTCGAGCTGGCCCTCGACATTGTACTTGGAGAACAGCGGCTGATCGTCCTTGTAGAGCTGCACGTTCTTGGCGTGGCTCGGCATGATCATCCGCATGAAGTCCTTGGCTTCGCGGTGGGCATCCTCGCCCGCGACCCACAGCTCGTCGATGTCCTTGGAATAGAGGTCGCGGATAGTACGCTTGATCAGCGAGCCTTCCTCGTAGACCAGGCACGGCGCGGTCGATTTGAGGGTGAGCGTGCGGACGCTCTCCCACAGCCGCTGCAGATATTCGAAGTCGCGCTTGACCTCGGCCTTGGTGCGCGAGGCGCCGGCGGTGCGCAGGATGATGCCCTGGCCCTGCGGCACTTCGAGATCGCCTACGATGTCCTTGAGCCGCTTGCGGTCGGCGGCGTTGGTGATCTTGCGCGAGATGCCGCCGCCACGGGCGGTATTGGGCATGAGCACCGAATAGCGGCCGGCGAGCGACAGATAGGTGGTGAGGGCGGCGCCCTTGTTGCCGCGCTCTTCCTTGACGACCTGCACCAGCATGACCTGCCGGCGCTTGATCACTTCCTGGATCTTGTAGGCGTGGCGGCGCGGCGCGCGCTGCCGGCGCTCGCGGCTCTCTTCGAGCACGTCGGCGCTGCCGCCCAGGGACTCGACCGGCTCGTTGTTGGCCGGGGCCTCTTCGATGTGGCCGAGCTCGGGCGCGGGCGCCTCATCGTCTTCCTCGGCGGCGTGCGCTTCGGCGACCTCGGCTTCGCTGGGCTCGTCGCGCGGGCCTTCGGCCGGCTCGTCGGCATGCGACTGCAATTCGGGAGCGACCGACTGCGGATCGTCGCCGGCTTCGGCATCGTGCTCGGCGACTTCGGCGCCTTCGGTGGCGAGTTCGGCCACGCTCTGCCGGGCCGGCGCGGCGGCGGGGGAACTGCGCCGCTCGTCGTCGTGCTCGTCGTCTTCCTCGTCCTCGGCCTCTTCTTCGGCGCGCATCAGCGCCTCGCGGTCGGCGACGGGGATCTGGTAGTAGTCGGGGTGGATTTCGCTGAAGGCGAGGAAGCCGTGGCGGTTGCCGCCATACTCGACGAACGCCGCCTGGAGGGAAGGTTCTACCCGCGTGACCTTGGCGAGGTAGATGTTGCCGCGTAGCTGGCGGCGGCTCTGCGATTCAAAGTCGAACTCTTCGAGCTTGTTACCGTTGCTGACAACGATCCGCGTTTCTTCCGGGTGGGTGCCATCCACCAACATGCGCTTGGTAGCCATATACAAATGCTCCGGGCCGTCGCGCGCCAACACTTTGGATCCGGCGAGCCGGGCTCCTCAATGCAGCGCCATGCGCGGCCAATGGGTTGAGTGAGAGTGCGCCAGAGGCGCATCGGGGCGATGCGAGGCGGTCAACCGGCGGGCGAGCAATGACAAATGCGCAAGACAACTGGTGCTTTGCGTCAGGCTTTGTCGACCCTGTGGTCATCCGACCTCTTCCTAGATGGCGGCCGTGACCGGCGCGCCGCTCGGCCCGGAAAACGGGGCCGAAAACTCGTCGAGGCGGTGAAATGTGCCGCATCCGAGACTCGCAAAAATCCGCGCAAGTCCCTCTGTCTTCGTCATTTCCGGGAACGGCCAAGCCGATCTTCCACCGGGCGAGAAGACAGTCCGCCTCGCTCATGCGTGTATGACCGTTGCGCCGGATTGGCAACCAAAAACTCCGGAAGTAACGAAACCATAGGGTTAAGCCGGTAGTCGCAGACCCGGTCGTCCGCGGCATTCCGAGGTCGGGCGCCGCAGAATCGCCTAAAGACTGAGGTCTCTTGGCTTCAGCCTATCTGGGGAGCGCCAGCTACTTGTTCAATTCGATGGTGTCCGCGCGGGGCCTCCGCGGAGCACTTGCTGTTGTTTTTGCGCTCTTTTCCGTCGGGCTGACCGGGTACTCCGCGTTGGCCCAGGACGATTTGCCGTCGGTCGAGGCGGCCCGCGTCAGTACGACTCCGGACCGCGCGCGCCTGATCCTCGACCTGTCGGCCGTCACCGAATACGCCGTCGCCTCCATCGCCGACCCCAACCGCATCGTCGTCGACGTGCGCGCCGGGAGCGTGCCCACGATCGCGACCCAGCCGGTCGCCGGGCAGGGGATCGTCGCGAGCTTCACCACCACCATTGCCGGCGACGACAGGGTGCGGGTGGAGCTGACGCTGACAACGCCCTCGATCGTGCAGCAGGCCTACCTGCTCGACGCAGTGGCCGACCAGCCGGCGCGGCTGGTGGTTGACCTCGTAACCACGACGCCCGAGGATTTCGCGGCGCGTGCCGCCGCCGACCTCGCCAATTCGATCGACCGCGTGGTGCCCGACGCGGTGGCATCGGCCGAGCCGGTCGCCCCGTCCTCCGAGCCGTCGTCGGCGCCGAGCAGCGAGGCGGTGGCGGAAGCCCCCGCGGCAGCGCCGGTCACCGAGGTGCCGGCAAGCAGCCGGCCGCTGATCGTGCTCGATCCGGGCCATGGCGGCGTCGACAATGGCGCGAGCTCGCCCTCGGGCATCCATGAAAAGGACATTACGCTCGCCTTCGCCCTGCAGCTGCGCGACCTGCTGGTCGCCTCGGGCAAGTTCGACGTAGCGCTGACCCGCGACGACGACACCTATCTCACGCTCAATGAGCGGGTGGATCTGGCGCGCCAGAACAAGGCGGACCTGCTCATCAGCCTCCATGCCGACACGTTCCAGGAAGCCGACATCCGGGGCGCCAGCATCTATACGCGCGACGAGCGGGCGGCCGACATCCTCGACAAGGTGCTGAGTGCGGGCGAGACGCGCGCCGACGTGGTCGCCGGCTATGCGCCGTCCGACGCCCAGCCGGCGGTCGTCGACATCCTGGTCGAGCTGATGCGCCGGCAGGTGCGGCAGCAGGCCTATCTCGCCGCCGGCGATATCGTGAAGGCCATGGAGCCGTCGGTGACGCTGCGGCGCTTTCCGGTGCGACAGGCCGATTTCTTCGTGCTGCAGGCGCCCGATATTCCCTCCATGCTCATCGAACTGGGCTTCATGAGCAACGCGGCCGACATCAAGAACCTCGAGAGCCAGCAATGGCGCGACAAGGTGGTGACGGCGGTGGCGAGCGGCGTCGAGGGCTATTTCGAGGCGGTTCGGGCCGCCCAATAGTGGCATTGCGGCAACGCCGGGCGGGCCCGCGGCGCGTCCAGGAGCCGCCGCGGCCGGTTCCTGTCCATATTTCCGCCCTTGTCTGCTATGATTCACAGGGTGTTCGGCGCGTCCACGGCGCCGGTGGCGATTCTCCGGTTAGGTGTAGATGTTCCGACTTCTAGGCTGGCTGTTCGGCTTCGGCGTGTTCTGCGCAATCGCTGGGGTGGCAGTGGGTATCGTGTACCTCAACCAGGTGTCGGCCAGCCTGCCGGACTATACCGTCCTCAAGGACTACCAGCCGCCCGTGACGACGCGCGTCCATGCCGCCGACGGCATCCTGCTCGCCGAATACGCCCATGAGCGCCGGCTGTTCCAGCCCATCGAGACGATCCCGCCCAAGCTGCTGCAGGCCTTCCTCGCGGCGGAAGACAAGGATTTCTACAGCCACAAGGGCATCGCCATCGACGGCGTGATCCGCGCGCTGCGCGACAACGTGATGGCGCGCATCGACGGCAACAATGCCATCCAGGGCGGCGGCTCGACCATCACCCAGCAGGTGGCCAAAAACTTCCTTCTGACCTCGGAGCAGACCTGGGACCGCAAGATCCAGGAAGCGATCCTGTCGCTGCGCATCGAGAGCACATTCTCCAAGGACAAGATCCTCGAGCTCTACGTCAACGAGATCTTCCTTGGCCTCAACTCCTATGGCGTGGCGGCGGCGGCGCTCAACTATTTCGACAAGGCGCTCTATCAGCTCTCGCTGAGCGAGATGGCCTACATTGCCGGGCTGCCCAAGGGGCCCAACAACTACCATCCGTTCCGCCATCCGCAGGCCGCCATCGAGCGCCGCAACTACGTGCTCGATCGCATGGCCGAGGATGGCTACATCACCGCCGAGGAGCGCGACACCGCCAAGGCGGAATCGCTCAACGTCGTGCCCCGCCAGTCCGGCAGCCAGCTCTTTTCGGCCGAGTACTTCACCGAGGAAGTGCGCCGCCAGCTCAATACGCTCTATGGCGAGGACCAGCTCTATGGTGGCGGCCTCAGCGTGCGCACCACGCTCGAGCCCAAGCTGCAGGAGTACGCCCGCCGCTCGCTGATGGACGGGCTGATCGAATACGACCAGAACCACGGCTTCCGCGGTCCCGTCGCAAGCGTCGACATCGCCGGGGACTGGGGTCCGGCCATCGCCGCCGTCAAGCCGCTGCGCGACGTGCCGGAATGGACGCTCGCCGTGGTGCTTGAGATGGACACCAACGAGGCACGCATCGGGCTTCGGCCGGAAACCGACATCGAGGGCAAGCTCGTCGCCGACCGTCCGGTGGGGACGCTCGCCGGCCCCGACGTCAAATGGGTGAGCAAGAAGCTCAGCGACATCCTCAAGGTCGGCGACGTGATCTACGTCTCGCCGGTTGCCAACAAGCCGGGCAGCTACACCTTGCAGCAGGTGCCCGAGATCGAGGGCGCGCTCGTCGCCATGGACCCGCGCACCGGGCGCGTGCTGGCGATGGTGGGCGGCTTCTCCTACGCCGAATCCGAATTCAACCGCGCCACGCAGGCGCTGCGCCAGCCGGGCTCCTCGTTCAAGCCGATCGTCTACTCAGCGGCGCTCGACAATGGCTATACGCCTGCGTCCGTGGTGCTCGACGCGCCCATCGAAGTGGTCAACACCGACGGTTCGGTATGGCGGCCGGAGAACTACGCGCAGACCTTCTATGGCCCGCAGACGCTGCGCAAGGGCATCGAGAATTCGCGCAACGTCATGACCGTGCGCCTGGCGCAGGATCTGGGCATGCCGCTGGTGACCGAATACGCCAAGATGTTCGGCATCTACGACAAGCTCAACCCGGTGCTCGCCATGGCACTGGGCGCGGGCGAGACGACCGACATGCGCATGACCGCCGCCTACGCCACCATCGCCAATGGCGGCCGCAAGATCGTCCCGACGCTGATCGACCGCATTCAGGACCGCTATGGCAAGACCATCTACCGCCATGACGACCGCATCTGCGACGGCTGCGCGGCGGCGGACTGGGAGCACCAGCAGGAGCCGCTGATCATCGACAATCGCGAGCAGGTGCTCGACCCGATGACGGCCTACCAGATCACCTCGATGATGGAAGGCGTCGTCTCGCGCGGCACCGGCACCTTCGCCAAGCGCCTCGGCCGGCCGGTTGCGGGCAAGACGGGCACCTCCAATGACTACAAGGACGCCTGGTTCATCGGCTTCACGCCCGAACTCGCGGTGGGGGTCTATGTCGGCTTCGACCAGCCCAAGAGCATGGGCAACGCAGCGACCGGCGGCGAAATGGCCGTGCCGATCTTCACCTCGTTCGTCGAGAAGGCGCTCAAGGGCAAGCCGCCCACGCCGTTCAACATGCCCGGCGGCATGACGCAGATCTGGATCGACCCGGCGACGGGGGTGAAGGCCAATGCCGGCGCCACCGCCATTGCGGAAGCGTTCAAGCCGGGCACCGGCCCCAACCTCATCACCTCGGTGATCGGCGTCGACTCGGCCGCGTTCCAGCGCCTCGAGGACCAGAATGGCGGCGGTGGCGGCTTCGGCCTCGGCGACGGCGTGATGGGCCGGCTCGATGACAAGCCGCAGGAAGACGATGGCGGCGGCAACTTCCTGTTCGGCCGCGGCGGTCTGTTCTGAGCTTCGTCGCCTACCCCGATCCGCGCCTGAGCATAGCGGCCGTCCCGCGCGCCGGCGTCGATGACGCGCTGCGCACGGTCGGCGACAAGCTGCTGGCAGCGGCCAGGGACGCGAAAGCCTACGGCCTTGCAGCTGCCCATCTCGGCGAGGCGGCGCCCGTGGTGGTGGTCAGCGACGATCCCGCGGGTGGGGATTATCGGCTGCTGTTCAATCCGGTGGTGACGGCGGTCGCCGCGGAGACCGAGGCGGGCGAGGAGGGCTCGGTGTCGCTGCCGGGCGTGCGCGTCTCGATCGAGCGGCCGGTCTGGGCCGAGGTCAGCTACATGGACGCCGCCGGCGAGCCGCGGACGACCCGGTTCGAGCACTTTGCCGCCCGCGTCGCGCTGCACGAGATCGAGCAGATGAACGGCGCGTTCTTCCTCGGCAAGCTCTCGCGGCTCAAGCGCGACATGGTGCTCAAGAAGGCGCGGAAACTGTCGGGTTGATCCCCGGGGCCGGCTCAACTACATGGGCGGCACGTGATTTGAGAGTGGCCCATGCGCGCAGAAATCCAGAAAAGCGTCGACGAAATCGAGCAGGTGCTGAACCTGCTGAGGAGGCATCTTTGACTGGGATACAGCAGAAGCCCGCCTCGAAGACCTGAATAACCGCACCGAATCTCCCGACTTCTGGAGTGATCCCGAGAAGGCGCGCGATATCATGCGCCAGCGCGACGAGCTCGACGTGCAGGTCAAGGCGGTCCGCGATTTCTCGCAGCAGGTCAAAGACAATATCGAGCTGATCGAACTGGGCGAGACCGAGGGCGACGCCGACATCGTCAAAGAAGCCGAGACGGCGATCGAAGACCTGGTCGAAACCGCGCGCCGCGTGCAGATCGAAACCCTGCTCAACGGCGAAGCCGACCACAATGACTGCTATCTCGAAATCCATGCCGGCGCCGGCGGCACCGAGAGCCAGGACTGGGCTTCGATGCTGCTGCGCATGTACACGCGCTGGGCGGAGCGCCGCGGCTTCCGGACCGAAACGCTGGAACTGCATCCGGGCGAAGAAGCCGGCATCAAGTCGGCGACCATCCAGATCAAGGGCCACAATGCCTATGGCTGGCTGAAGACGGAGGCGGGCGTGCACCGGCTAGTGCGCATTTCGCCCTATGACAGCGCCGCACGCCGCCATACGAGCTTCTCGTCGGCCTGGGTCTATCCGGTGGTGGACGACACCATCAACATCGAGATCAACGAGTCCGACCTCAAGGTCGACACCTACCGTTCGTCCGGTGCGGGCGGCCAGCACGTCAACACCACGGATTCGGCGATCCGCATCACGCATCTGCCCTCGGGCATCATCGTGGCCTGCCAGCAGGAGCGCAGCCAGCACAAGAACCGGGCAACGGCCATGGCGATGCTGAAGTCGCGGCTCTACGAGCAGGAGCTCGAAAAACGGGAGGCCGCGGCCAATGCCGAGGCCGCCTCCAAGACCGAAATTGGCTGGGGCCACCAGATCCGCAGCTACGTGCTGCAGCCCTACCAGATGGTCAAGGACCTCAGGACCAATTTCGAGACGTCCAACACCGGCGCGGTGCTCGACGGCGACCTCGACGGCTTCATGGAAGCCTCGCTCGCATCCCGCGTTCAGGGCTACGCCGACAAGGCCGAGTAAGAAAAAGGCCGGCAGCGAAAACTGCTGGCCAAAGCCCTCATTCGGAACCCGAATATCGCGCTTAAGTAGGTTCACCGCTCGCGCGGTGTGAAACGAACCTGACTAACGACCCCACTATGCTGTGGCGTCCGCGCTGGGACATGATGCAGATGAACTATTCGGAAACCTCATTTAATCGAGGTGTCTGACATCAGCCGGCGAGGATCTCGGCGAGGGCGCGCCCGGCATTAAGGTAGCGCGAGGGGTCCACGGCGCTGTCGCTGCGGCGAACCTCGAAATGCAGATGCGGACCGGTGGAGCGGCCGGTCGAGCCGACTTTGGCGATAGGCGTGCCGGTCGAGACCTTCTGCCCCTCCTTGGCGAGGAAGGAGCTGAGGTGGCCGTAACGGGTCACGAGGCCATTGCCATGGGTCACTTCCACGACATTGCCATAGCCCGACATCTGGCCGACATAGGTCACGACGCCAGCGCCTGCGCTCAGCACCTTGGTGCCGTGCGGCGCCGCGTAGTCGATACCCGAATGGAAGGCGAGGCGGCCGGTGAAGGGGTCCTTGCGGTTGCCGAAGGTCGAGCTGGTGCGCGTCGCGGTGACCAGTGGCTTGTGCACCGGCGCTAGGTCGGCGGCGCTGCGGGCGGCCCTGTAGCGCTCGAGCGCGGCGGCGACGACATTGGCGTCATCGATGAGCGTCGACGATTCCGGACCGTCCATGGCGGGGAGGAGGGGACCGCCGACGGCATCGAGGCTGGGCAGCTTGGGCTTGATGCCGATACCCGCCAGCGTGCTGACGATCTCGTCGGTGCGCGAGGTCGCCGCGTCGCCAAGCGTCGCGAGCGCGACGCGCGACTCGTCCATCATGCGGTTGATGCTGGTCGCCGCGGCCTCGATCTGCGCCCCCGTATCGCCGGTGGCGGTGAGCGAGCCGACGAGGAGGGGATCGGCCGGGGGCGTGGCCGTCTGGGCGACGGTGGCCTCGATTCCCAGCTCCGCGGCGCGGTCGGCGAGCTGCTTCACATATTGATGCTGCTCCATCAGCAGCTCCTGCGTCTGCGCCAGATCCTGGAGCTGCAGGTTGATGTCGCCCGCCTGCACGTAGTGCCGCGACTGCAGCCGGTCGACTTCGAGGCGGAGCTGCGAAATGCGGTCCTCATAGGCGGTGAGGATCGCGTCGTTCTGCCCGACGAACAGGCGCGAGATGTCGGGGGCCATCAGCAGCCCCACAAGGGTCAGGACGTTGGTGGCGAGGAGGGCAGCGAAGCCGCCGTAAAGGAGGCCGGGCCGGACCGACAGGCGGGAAGGGGCCTTGGCGGCCGTTTGCTGTGGTTTTGCAAACGGCTTGGACGGAACGCTCTTACGCAACGCCAGGAACTCCCGACTCTCAACACTGGTCGGAAATCATGGTCCGTTAGGGTTAATGGAGCGCCAAAAAAGGCCTAACCAAGGCTTAACGCGCGTCGGCCAGATGAGCCTTTGCGGCATCGAGAACCGCCTGCGCGTGGCCCTTGATGCGGCGCGCATGGAAGACGCCGGCGATCTTGCCCTTGGCATCCACGAGATAGGTCACGCGGATTGTGCCCATGTACTCGCGGCCCCACAGCTTCTTTTGCTGCCACACATCATAGGCCTTGTTCGCCTTGAGCCCGGTGTCGGCCAAAAGGGGGTGCGCAAATTTGTTCTTCGCGGCAAATTTCTTATGGCTGTCAACGTCCTGCGGGGAGATTCCGACCACCTCGACACCCAGCTCGCGGAACGCCGGAGCGAGGGCGGAGAACTCCCGATTCTCGATTTCGCACCCTTCCGTCCCGTCTTCGCAGTAGAACTCGACGACCACGGGTTTGCCGCGATGGGCACTCAGCTTGAAGCTGCCGCCGCGGTCGTCGGGGAGGGTGAAGTCGGGTGCACGCTGGCCGATCTCGAGCATTGCAAAGCCTCGTCCAAAGCCGCGAACTGCGACTTTTCAGGGTGTTAGTGCCATATTGCAGCCGGTATCATCGGGCAAGACAATGTCATTGGCGCATTGATTCCCGGGGGCACTTGGGATCGCTGCCGAGACTCTTTGCGGATCCGAATTGAAGCCAACGCCGCCTCCAGGACAGACGGTCCGCAAGCGCTCTGTCGCCCGCACCCTCAGCCTCGCCGCCGCATGGCTTTTCGGCATTCCGCTCACGCTGGCGGCGGCGCTCTATGTGGTGCTGCTCATCCACCCCATCCCGCTGCCCTTCATCTCGACCCAGGTGCGCAACCTGGTCATCGCCTCGATGCCGCCCGGCACGCAGCTCGAACTGGGGGAGATGGCGCTGGCGCTCGAGGGCTATGCCTGGCCGGTGATCCAGTTCAGCCCGGTGACTTTCCGCGACACGGCCAATGGCGGCCGGGTCGAGATGGACGCGCTCGAGGTGGGATTTTCCCCATTCCGGGCGCTGATCGGCCAGCCCGGGGCGACGGTCACGGTCGTCGGGCCGCATATCCAGATCAACCAGGATCTGTTCGGGCCGCGCCTCGCCGAATTCGTCATCGAACCGGGGACCAATGGCGGTCCGGATACGGTGCGCGTCATCGAGGGCACCAAGGCCTTCCCGAGCGCCGGCTTCAGCCAGGACGGCATCGAAGTCACCGGCGAGATGAACGAGCTGACGCATGTGCGCTCCGACAACGACTGGATCGTGCTCAACCTCGAGGCCGCACAGGCCGGCATCGCCGGCGTCATCCAGCAGGCCGAGATGGGACGCTTCTCGCGCCTCGTCATCAAGGACGCCACCGTCGATATGAACGACGCGGTGTACGCGACGCTGCGCACCTTCACCGACATCAATCTCGACATTGCGCCGACGCCGAACGGGCGGGCGGTCGAGGGCAATTTCTCCGCCAACTACGCCGGCACGGTAATGCAGGGCATCTTCGAGCGGCTGATCGACGATGCCGGCGATGCGCGGCTCAAGGTGTCGCTCAACAATTTCGACCTCTCGGCCTTCGCCCCCATCATCAACGACGGCGCCTCGGTCGGCGGCATCGTCGGCCCGGCGGCGGTGTCGCTGAACGTGGCGTTCGATCCCCAGTCGGGCAAGATCAAGGGCGGCTCCTTCAACGCCGACATGACCGGCACCGACCTGCGCATGAACGGCGAGTACTACCCCATCGCCAGCAACATCATGGAGATCGACTGGCAGCCCGACACCGGCACCTTCACCATGAAGGAAGCGACGATGAACGTCGGCGGCGCGACGTTCAAACTGGGCGGGGTGTTCGTCCTGGGTTACGACGAGCTCTACGGCCCCACGGTCGCCATCTCGATGAGCGGCCGCGACATCGAGGTGCCCGATGCGGGCACCGGCGAGGTCGCCCGCATCTTCGACACGCTGAGCTTCAACGGCTGGTCCGCGCCGCTCTACGGCGCCGTCGGCATCGACCAGATGATCCTGGCGCGGGCCGATGGCGCGCGCCTCGAGAGCCGGGGCCGCATCGACATGGTGCGCAAGGGCGTTGGCATCGACATGAGCCTCGCCGGCACCGGGATCACCGCCGACGACATCAAGCGCATCTGGCCGCCCATGCAGGAGGGCGGGGAAGCGCGCGAATGGTTCCTCAAGAACGTGCTCGCCGGCAAGCTCGATACGCTGACGGCCAAGATCGCCTTCCCGGTCGGGACACTGCCGGCGAATGGCGACTTCACGGCGATGCCACAGAACGCCGTGTTCCTCGAAATGACCGTCGACGGCGTGCGGGTAAATGCGCTCGAGGGCATGCCGCCCATCGCCATCGAGGGCAAGACGCGCCTGCAGATGCTGGACTCCCAGATCACCATGGCGGCCGATGGCGGCGTGCTGCAGACGCCCAACGGCAATATCTCGGTCGCCAATGCGGCGCTGGTGATGTCGTCGGAAACGCCCGGCGAGAGCATCGTCGAGCTGTCCGGCGACGTGACCGGTGGCATTCCGGCGATCGCCTCGCTTGCCAAGCAGTTCCAGCCCGATGCCCTCGGGCAGCAGAGCATGCCGATCGACCTCAACACGCTGACGGGCGACCTCAGCGTGCGCCTGCTGGCGACGACCTTCCTCGACGGTACCGGCGCGACCACGCAGCAGAGCTTCTCGATCAACGGCAACGTCCAGGACTTTGGCACTTCCGCCCCGATCCAGGGCCACACCCTGAGCAACGGCCAGCTCTCCTTCATGGCCACGCAAGCGGGCTTCCGCGTCGGCGGTTCGGCCGAACTCGACGGCATGGGCGCCGACGTGGTGATCGAGGGCGACCTCACGACCGGCGCAGCCACCCCGCCGATGACCATCCAGGCGGTCGCCAATCTCGACGATCTCTCCAAGCTCGGCTTCGACGTGAGCGAGTTCGGCAAGGGCAAGGTGTCCGTCACCGCCAAGCCGCAGGCCGATGGCGCGATCGACATCACCGCCGACCTCAAGGCGGCCTCGCTGACCATCAAGGACCTCGGGATCAGCAAGCAGGCAGGGCAGGCGGGCCTGGTCAAGGCGACGATCCGGCAGCAGGGCGACCTCACCGACATCACCAATCTCGACCTCGGCTTCGGCTCGGTGAAGCTCAAGGGCAGCCTGCAGATCGACGCCAAGAAGGGTCTGCAATCGGCCGAGTTCAGCAGCTTCGCGCTGAACGAGGGCGACGCGGCGCAATTGTCGCTGACGCCGATCAAGGACGGCTATGCCGTGCGCATCCGCGGCGACCAGCTCGACCTGAAACCGATCCTCACCCGCTCCTTCGACCTCACCTCGGGCGCCGGCGGCGTCCAGGCAACGAGCTTCACCCAGACCATTGCGCTCGACGTCGAACTCAAGCGCGCGCTGGGCATGTACAAGACCAACGCCTTCAACCTGAACCTCGACCTCGCGCTGCGCGGCACCGACCTGCGCAATGTCAGCCTGCAGACCCAGATCGGCAACGCCGGACAGGTGTCGGTCGCGACCAACACCATCGAGGGCGGGCGGGCGATGACCGTCGTCTTCAACGATCTTGGCTCGGTGCTGCGCTTTGTGGGCGTCTATCCGCAGCTCCAGGGCGGCGCCGGCAGCTTCGTGTTCAACCAGAACACCGAGACCAAGGTCGACACGGGCGTCGTCAGCATCAAGAGTTTCGCCATCGTCGACGAGAAGAACCTCGAAGCGCTGGTGGAGGGACATCCGGATTCGCGCCGGATGATGAGCGGCGGGAACACGATGGTGTTCGACAGTGCGACGACGCAGTTCATCCGCCGCAAGGACCGCATCCAGATCGTCGACGCCAAGGTCGCCGGCGACAGCATTGGCGGCACGGGCGAAGGCTTCATTTATACCGACAGCAAGCAGTACGACATCGTGGGTACGTTCGTGCCGATGTTCGGGATCAACAACGCCTTCGGGAAGCTCTTCGGCGGCGGCGACAACGGCATGTGGGGCATCACATTCGCGGTGCGCGGGCAGCTCGACAAGCCGGATTTCAAGGTCAATCCGCTGTCGCTGCTCGCTCCGGGCGCCTTCCGCAGCCTGTTCGAGTACCGCGCCAAGGAAGCCCCGCGCGTCGACTGACGGTATGAACAAGTCATACCGCGTGCTATGGTGAGCGAAAGGAGTTCGCCATGCCCAAGGTCGTCAAACGCACATTCAGCCTGACGGAAGAGCAGGCAAAGTTCATCGACAGCATGGTCGAGTCCGGCGGTTTTGCCACCGGAAGCGAGGTTGTGCGCGACGGCCTGCGGGCGATGCAGGAGTACGAGGCGGCGATCGAGCGGTGGCTACACGAAGAGGTCGTGCCGACACTTCGCGAACTTGACGCCGACCCGAGCCGTGCGAGGCCGGTAGATGAAGTCTTCGCCGAGCTTTACGCGGAGATTGAGGAGCAGCAGAGGCTGCGCGAGCGCGCGTGAAGCGCCGCAGCGTGACCGTCGACCAGAAAGCGAAGCAGGACCTGCTTCAAATCTACTATGCCATCGTGCTTGCTGGATCGCCCGTCTCCGCGCTCGCCTACCTTCGGCGGATCGAGGCGTTCATGCAATCGCTCGACCTTGCGTCAGAACGGGGAACGTCGCTGGAAGAGATCGATCCAGGACTGCGATCAATACCGTTCGAGTCGGTCGTCCTCGCGGTACGAGTAAGCCCAAGCGACGTGGTCGTTGTGCGAGTCTTTCACGCGTCCCAGGACTGGCTGAGACGACTGCGTCGCGAGGCCGCGGCCCCGCGACGGGATGTCGATTAAGCCGCGCGCAACAGCGCGTGCTTTTTCTTGCCCGACGACAGCTTGATCACCCCTTCGGGGAGGAGGTGGGCTTCGCTGAGCGTCGCGCGATCGTCCGTCACCGGCTCGTCGTTGACGCGGATGGCGCCGCCCTGGATGGCGCGGCGCGCTTCGCCGTTCGAGCCGGCGAGGCCGGCGGTCACCAGCGCCGAGAGCAGCCCGATGCCGGCCTTGAGCTCCGCCCGGGAGACCTCGAAGGTCCGCAGCGACAGGTCGATGGCGCCCTGCTCGAAGGTCGCGGCGGCCGTTGCGGCGGCCTTGTCGGCGGCGTCGCGGCCGTGGACGATGGCGGTGACCTCGGTGGCGAGCACCTTCTTGGCATCGTTGAGCTCATTGCCCTGCAGCGCCGCGAGCCGTGCGACCTCGTCGAGGGGCAGGCGGGTGAAGATCTTGAGCCACTTGCCGACGTCGGCGTCCTCGGTATTCCGGAAATACTGCCAGAAGTCGTAGGGGCTGAAGAGGTCGCCATTGAGCCAGACGGCGCCGGAGGCCGACTTGCCCATCTTCTCGCCGGAGGATTTGGTCAGGAGCGGCGTGGTCAGCGCGTAGAGTTGCGGGCCTTCCATGCGGTGGCTGAGGTCGACGCCATTGATGATGTTGCCCCACTGGTCCGAGCCGCCCATCTGCAGCACGCAGCCATAGCGGCGGTTGAGCTCGACGAAGTCGTAGCCCTGCATGATCATGTAGTTGAACTCAAGGAAGCTCAGCGACTGCTCGCGGTCGAGGCGCAGCTTCACTGAGTCGAAGCTCAGCATCCGGTTGACCGAAAAGAAGCGGCCGACATCGCGCAGGAACTCGACATATTTGAGCTCGAGCAGCCACTCGGCATTGTTGACCATGATGGCCGGATTGGCGCCGTCATAGCGGAGGATCCGGCCGTAGACGCGCTTGATGCTCTCGATATTGCTGGCGATCTGCTCGACCGTGAGCAGCTTGCGCTGGTCGTCGCGGAAGCTCGGATCGCCCACCATCGAGGTGCCGCCGCCCATCAGGCTGATCGCCTTGTGGCCGGTTTCCTGCAGCCAGTAGAGCATCGTCACCGTGATCAGATTGCCGATGTGGATGCTGGTGGCCGTAGCGTCGTAGCCGACATAGCCGGTGACCGGCCCCTTGGCGGCGAGCGCATCGAGCCCGTCGGGGTCGGAAATCTGGTGGATGAAGCCTCGCTGCTCGAGGACATTGAGGAAGTCGGATTTGAATCTGGCGGCCATGGCACGCGCCCTTTAGTTCGACCGGCTCGTCATGCGGGCGACAGGGCCCTCATGCGGACCCCGTCCCGAGCCTTCCGAGGGACGAGGTCGGGGGCGTATGGCTATCGCCCCTTGCCCGCCGCGATGTCCGCGCGGCGGCGGTCGAGATATTCGGCGCAGCGGTCGGTCAGCTCGTCGATCTTGTTCTCGAAGAAGTGGTTGGCGCCCTCGACGACCTGCTGCTCGATGGTGATGCCCTTCTGCGTCTTGAGCTTATCAACCAGCTTCTGCACCGAAGTGGGCGGCGCCACGCGGTCCTTGTCGCCGTGAATGATCAGGCCCGAGGAGGGGCAGGGGGCGAGGAAGGAGAAATCGTAGAGATTTTCGGGCGGGGCGACGGAGATGAAGCCTTCGACCTCGGGGCGGCGCATCAGCAGCTGCATGCCGATCCAGGCGCCGAAGGAGAAGCCGGCGATCCAGCAGCCGCGCGACTCGCGGTTGAGCGACTGCAGCCAGTCGAGCGCCGATGCCGCGTCCGACAATTCGCCGATGCCGTGATCGAACAGGCCCTGCGACCGGCCCACGCCGCGCGAATTGAAACGGAGCACCGAAAAGCCGCGTTTCGCGAACATATAGAAGAGGTTGTAGACGATCTGGTTGTTCATCGTACCGCCGAATTCGGGGTGCGGATGCAGCACGATCGCGATGGGCGCATTGGGGTTGCTGCCCGGCTGGTAACGGCCTTCGAGGCGGCCTTCCGGCCCGTTGAAGATGACTTCTGGCATATCTCGTTTCCGTTGGCCGGGAGGCGAGCCGTAGCTCCGCCCGGTGCCGGGTGTCCGGCTTGACGAAGGGGTTGCCGCTCCCTAAAACAAGCCTCGAAAAGTCAGATTAGAATTATTCGAAACTGACTTTGCGAGTGGCAGGCGGGCTCCAAAGTGCCCGCTGGCCGGGTTCGGCGAGCGCTCCTTCTACAGAAAGCGCTCTCGGAAATTCAAGAAGTTTGACACGGGGAGGGCGCGGCGGAAGCGCCTGAGACCATTCGGATGAGTGCCGGCACCACATATCTCGACCACAATGCTTCGGCGCCGCTGCTGCCCGAAGCGCGCGAGGCTGTGCTCAAGGCATTGGAACTGACCGGGAATCCGTCGTCCGTGCACGCCCATGGCCGGGCCTTGCGGAGCCTCGTGGACGAGGCGCGGACGCGGGTCGCAAAGCTCGCCGGCGCCACCCGCGAGCAGGTGGTGTTCACCGGCTCCGCCACCGAGGCGATCACCCAGGCCATCGTCGGCGGTGCGAAAGCGCTGGGATTCGAAGGAGTTGTGATCTCGGCGGGCGAGCACGCCGCGGTGAGCAAGGCGGCGGAAGCCACCGGGCTGCCCGTGACGATCGCCGGACTCGACGAGAATGGCGTGATCCGGGTCGAGGAGATCGCCGCGGCCATGGCGCGGGCGGATGCGTTCGGCGCCAGGCTGCTGGTTGCAGTGCATCTGGTCAACAACGAGACCGGCGTGATCCAGCCGATCGACCGCATCGAAGTGCTGGTCGGGACCTCGCCGCACTTCCTGTTTGTCGATGCCGTTCAAGCACTTGGCAAGCTCGAACTGGACTTCGCCGGTCGCGCTCCCGACATGATGGCGGTGAGCGCGCACAAGATCGGCGGACCGCAGGGCGTCGGCGCCCTGCTGCTGAAGGGACACGCCGACCAGGTGCGCCTGATCCCCGGCGGCGGGCAGGAGACGGGACGGCGCGGCGGCACGGAAGCGGCGGCGCTGATCGCCGGCTTCGGCGCAGCGGCGCAGGTGTTTCCGGCGCGCTATTTCGAGGCAAATCCCGGCGAGATCCTCGAAACGGCGGTACAAAGATTGCGGAGTTTGGCACCAGCGACGGTGGTGTTCGGCGAAACGGCGGAGCGGATCGGCAATACGCTCGACTTCGCCATCCCCGGGCTCAAGAACTCCGTCGCCATGATGGGCCTCGACCTCAGGGGCATTTCGGTGTCCTCGGGGTCGGCCTGCTCGTCGGGCAAGGTGGGCCCGAGCCATGTGCTCAGGGCCATGGGCGTGCCGGCCGAACTGGGTGAATGCGCCATGCGTTTGAGCGTGGGCTGGAATTCGACGATGGCGGATATCGACGCCCTCATCGGGGGACTAACTGAGGTGCTCAATCGGCACCGCGAACGCCGCGCAACGGCGGCTTAGGACGAGACTGATGGCCGAGACGGACTACAAGCAAGCCATTCCGACACTCAAGGACGAGATCGAACACGACACCGTGGAGAAGGTGCTCGCGCTCGATGTCGACAAGTACAAGTACGGCTTCGAAACCCAGATCGAGTCCGAGAAGGCCCCCAAGGGCCTCAACGAGGACACGATCCGCTTCATCTCGGCCAAGAAGGCCGAGCCGGAGTGGATGCTGGAGTGGCGGCTCGACGCCTATCGCCGCTGGCTGACCATGGACGAGCCGACCTGGGCCCGCGTCCACTATCCCAAGATCGACTTCCAGGACATGTACTACTACGCGGCGCCCAAGAATGCGGGCCGCCCCAAGTCGCTGGACGAAGTCGATCCGGCCCTGCTCGAGATGTACGAGAAGCTCGGCGTGCCGCTCAAGGAGCGCGAGCTGCTGGCCGGCATCGAGCAGCCCAAGGTGGCGGTCGACGCCGTCATCGACTCCGTGTCGGTGGCGACGACCTTCCGCGACGAGCTCAACAAGATGGGCATCATCTTCTGTTCGATCAGCGAGGCGATCCGCGAATACCCGGACCTCGTCAGGCAGTATCTCGGCTCGGTCGTTCCGCCGTCGGACAACTACTACGCGACGCTCAATTCGGCCGTCTTCACCGACGGGTCGTTCTGCTACATCCCCAAAGGCGTCCGCTGCCCGATGGAGCTGAGCACCTATTTCCGCATCAACGAGGCCAAGACCGGCCAGTTCGAGCGGACGCTCCTGATCGCCGACGAAGGCAGCTATGTGAGCTACCTCGAAGGCTGCACCGCGCCGGCCCGCAACGAGCACCAGCTCCATGCGGCGGTGGTCGAGCTCGTTGCCATGAAGGACGCCGAGATCAAATACTCGACGGTCCAGAACTGGTTCCCGGGCGACAAGGACGGCAAGGGCGGCGTCTACAATTTCGTCACCAAGCGCGGTGACTGCCGCGGCGACAATTCCAAGATCAGCTGGACGCAGGTCGAGACCGGCTCGGCCATCACCTGGAAGTACCCCAGCTGCATCCTGCGCGGCGACAACAGCCGCGGTGAGTTCTATTCGATCGCCATTTCCAACGGCTACCAGCAGGTCGACAGCGGCACCAAGATGGTGCATCTGGGCAAGAACACCACGAGCCGGATCATCTCCAAGGGCATCGCGGCGGGCTTCTCGGACAACACCTATCGCGGCCAGGTGTCCTCGCATGCCAGGGCCAAGGGCGCGCGCAACTTCACCCAGTGCGACAGCCTGCTGATCGGCGACAAATGCGGCGCCCACACGGTGCCCTATATCGAGAGCCGCAATGCCTCGACGGTGTTCGAGCACGAGGCGACGACGTCCAAGATTTCGGACGACCAGATGTTCTACGCCCAGCAGCGAGGGCTGAGCGAGGAAGAAGCCGTGGCGTTGATCGTCAACGGTTTCGTTCGCGACGTGCTGCAGCATCTGCCGATGGAGTTCATGGTCGAGACGCAGAAGCTGATTTCGATTTCACTCGAGGGGAGTGTGGGATGACGGGCAAAAAACCGACATATTGGTTTGCCAGGTTTCGGCCGCTGTCGCGCGAAGACTTCGGAATCAAATCTTCCGAGGTTCCGAATCTCGACCTCGTGCGTGACCGCTTCCTGCCCTTCAGCGGCGCGTGGAAGTTTCAAGCACTTCGACCGATAGCACTACAAGGCTGGGTGCTCTGGCTTGGCGGGGCGCTCTGCTTCGCGATCGCCATATTGACCTTCAATGCGTCGCCTCCACTGGCCATCGGATGTCTGGTTGCCGTCGCTGTTCTCGCCTTCGTCATTCCTAGTAGGACAGACCCCGAAAAGTTCGTTGAGGAGTACGACGGCGAGCGCGAGGCGGCTTTGACCGCAAGCGGCAAATATCCGTGGCTCAAGCCTGACTCCGCAGATCGTCGGGATGGCACGGAATGACCGAGCGCCGCGACATCCTCAACGTTGCCGATATCCCGACCCGGACGGTCCACGCCGGGCCGCGGTTCGAGGCTGCGCTGGGCGACATCGATGGCGCGCTGGGGACGACGCAGATTGGAGCGACGCTCCATATCGTGCCGGCGGGCAAGACCGCGTGGCCGTATCATCGCCACCACGGCAATGACGAACTGTTCTACGTGCTGGCCGGCGAGGGAACCTATCGCGTCGGCGAGCGGCGGCTGCCGGTCAAGGCGGGCGACCTGATCGGCGCACCGGCCGGCGGCGAGGCGCACCAGATCATCAATACGAGCAAAGGCGAGCTGCGCTACATCGCCTTTGCCAACCATGGCCGGGCGGATTTGGTCGAGTATCCCGACAGCGGGCAGATCAGCGTGGGCATCGCCCATGGCAACGATCGCGAGCCGATGTCGGTGTTCGAGGTGCGGGGCAGGGTAACCCCGACGGCGTACTGGGACGGCGAGGACATGGAGGGCACGTCCAATGGCTGAGACCGAATACTGGTTCGCGCGCCGTTTCCCGGTCGGCCATCCGCGCAATGCGATGGCGCCGATCAACGCGCAGGGCTATGCGGTCGTCCGGCAGTTCGTCGCCTGGATGACCGGCGGCGCCATCGTTGCCGTCGTCCTGACGCTGCTCGGCTTCTGGCTGTCGCTGCCCGCCCTCTATGCCGTGGGCGGCATCGCCTTCATCGCCGGCGCGGTTTATGGCGCATGGCGGCTGATCTCGACCGCGCAGGGCCGCGGCGACCACAACCACACCGTCGACGACTACAAGGCGGGGCGCGTGCAATGACGTCGCCGGTGGTCAACATCAACGAGCTGACACTCGAGCGCTGGGAGCGCGGCACGCTCTATGGCGGCGCCGATGCGCGGCTCGGACCGATGATCGGCGTGCGCGACCTGGGCATCTCCTATTCCGAAGTGCCGCCCGGCAAATCTGGATGCCCGTTCCATAACCACCATGTTGAGGATGAGATGTTCATCGTCCTCGAAGGCGAAGGCATCTACCGGTTCGGGGCGCAGACCTACCCGATCCGGGCCGGCAGCGTGCTCGGTGCGCCCGCGGGCGGGCAGGAGACGGCGCACCAGATCATCAATACCGGCACGGTGCCGCTGCGCTATTACGCCATTTCGACCATGTCGATCACCGATGTCTGCGAGTATCCGGATTCAGGCAAGTTCGGCGTCTTCAGCCGCTCGAGCCGCAATCCTTACGACAAGTCCACGATCCGCCACCTCCAGCATCTCGACCATCAGGGCGTCGACTACTGGGACGGCGAACCAGGTTCCGAAGAAGGCAAGACGAAATGACAAGACCTATGCTCGAAATCCGCAACCTCCACGCGCGGATCGAGGAGCGCGAAATCCTCAAGGGCGTGAACCTCGTGGTTCCGGCCGGCGAAGTGCATGCCGTGATGGGCCGCAACGGCTCGGGCAAGTCCACGCTGAGCTACGTGCTCGCGGGCAAGGAAGACTATGAGGTGACCGAGGGCGAAGTGCTGCTCGACGGCGTCAACATCCTCGAGATGGAGCCTTCCGAGCGCGCCGCGGCGGGCCTGTTCCTCGCGTTCCAGTATCCCATCGAAATTCCGGGCGTTGCCACCATGACCTTCCTCAAGGCGGCCATGAACGCGCAGCGCAAGGCGCGCGGCGAAGGTGAGCTGTCGACGCCCGACTTCATGCGCGCCGTCAAGGATGCCGGCCGCGACCTCCATATCGATCAGGATATGCTCAAGCGTGCCCTCAATGTCGGCTTCTCGGGCGGCGAGAAGAAGCGCGCCGAGATTTTGCAGATGGCGCTGCTCAAGCCCAAGATGTGCGTGCTCGACGAGACCGACTCCGGCCTCGACATCGACGCGCTGAAGGTCGTGTCGGATGGCGTCAACGCGCTGCGCGGCCCTGATCGCGCCATGCTCGTCATCACCCACTACCAGCGCCTGCTCAACCACATCGTGCCTGACGTCGTGCACGTGTTCTCGGACGGCCGCGTGGTCGAGAGCGGCGACAAGGACCTCGCACTCCAGCTCGAGGCGAAGGGCTACGCGGGCTTCGATGGAGCGACGGCGTGAGCATCCACACTCCGGTAAGAATTGGTCCGGCCGAAGCCAAGCTGATCGAACAGCTGGGCAGCGTCGGCGCGACGGCGGCCGCCGAGCGGCTGAGCGTGATCGGCCTGCCCACGCGCAAGGTCGAGAGCTACCACTACACGGACTTGAAGCTGCTGCTGCGCGCCGTGCCGGAGCTGGCCGGCGCCGAGAAGGCGACGAGCGAGCCGGCGCTGCGCATCCCTGGTGCGCACCGCATCCCGATGACCAATGGCGTCGCCGACATCGACGGCAACGAGCCGGCAGGCGTCATCGCGACCACGCTCAAGGGCAGCGCGCTCAGCGAGCGCGACGACGTGCTCGTGCGCCTCAATGAGGCCTTCGCGGCCGAGACGCTGAAGCTCGATATCGCGGGCGAGCAGGCGACGGTGCTGCATATCGACCGCCGCACCGAGGGCGATGCAGCGCACATGAACGACAGCGTGCATGTGTTCCTCGCCGATGGCGACAAGGCGACGGTGATCGAGACGTTCTCGGGCACCGACGAGACGCATCTGTCCAACCATGCGAGCTATGTCGCGGTGGGGAAGGGCGCCGAGCTGACCCATATCCTGCTCGATTTGTCGCCGGCCCGCGCCACCAATTTCGCGGTGGCCGAGTATCACGTCGCCGCGGGCGCCAAGCTGAGGACCATCACCATCCATGTGAGCTCGGTGCTGAGCCGCACCAATCTCTATGCCCGCTTCGAGGGCGAGGGGGCGCATGGCGACTTCACCGGGCTCAACCTCGTGACCGAGGGGCAGCACTCCGACATCACGCTGGAGCTGCGCCATGCGGTGCCAAAGTGCTCGAGCAAGCCGCTCTACAAGCAGATCGCGCGCGGCCGGTCCGTGGGCGCGTTCCAGGGCAAGATCATCGTCGAGCGCGACGCGCAGAAGACCGACGCCAAGCTGATGATGCAGGGCCTGATGCTGTCGGACGACGCGCAGATCCTCAGCAAGCCCGAGCTCGAAATCTTCGCCGACGACGTGGTGTGCGGGCACGGCTCGACCGTGGGTGCGCTCGACGAGGATTCGCTGTTCTATCTGATGAGCCGCGGCATCCCCAAGGCCGTGGCCGAGAGCATGCTGGTGCGCGGCTTCCTCGAGGAGGTGCTTGACCCCATCGAGAACGAAGCCCTGCACGAAGCGCTCGAAGGCGTCGTGGAGAAGTGGCTGCTGTCGTGACATTCAACCTCGACACCATCCGCGCCGACTTCCCGATCCTCGAAGAGAAGATCTTCGGGCACCGGCTGGTCTATCTCGACAGCGGCGCGTCGGCGCAGAAGCCGAACGCCGTTCTTGACAAGATGGACTGGGCGCACCGTCACGCCTACGCCAATGTCCATCGCGGCCTCCACACGCTCGCCAACCGCGCCACCGAGGCCTATGAGGACGGCCGCAGGAAGGTGCAGCATTTCCTCAATGCCGCCCGGCCGGAGGAGATCATCTTCACGCGCTCGGCGACCGAGGCGATCAATCTCGTGGCGTCGTCCTTTGCCGGCCCACGGGTGGGGGAGGGCGACGAGATCGTCCTCACCGTGATGGAGCACCATTCCAATATCGTGCCGTGGCACTTCCACCGCGAGCGCAAGGGCGCCGTACTCAAGTGGATCGACGTCGGCGACGACGGCGCGCTCGACATGCAAGCGTTCGAGGCCGCCATCGGGCCGCGGACGAAGATGGTCGCCGTCACGCACATGTCGAACGTGCTGGGCACGGTGAACCCGATCGCGCGGATCATCGAGATCGCGCATGCCAGGGGCGTCCCCGTGCTGATCGACGGCTCGCAGGGGGCCGTGCACGAAACGGTGGACGTCCAGGCGCTCGGCGCCGATTTCTACGTCTTCACCGGCCACAAGCTCTACGGCCCCACCGGCATCGGCGTGCTTTACGGGAAGTACGACCTGCTGGCGGCGATGCAGCCCTACCAGGGCGGCGGCGAGATGATCGATACGGTGAGCCTCGAGACGGTCACCTATAACGAGCCGCCGCACCGCTTCGAGGCGGGCACGCCGCCCATCGTCCAGGCGATCGGGCTGGGCGCCGCCATCGACTACATCGAAGCTATCGGACGCGAGCAGATCGCGGCGCATGAGCGCGACGTGGCCGCCTATGCGGCGGATCGGCTCAAGCGCATCAATTCGCTGCGGCTGATCGGCGATGCGCCGGGCAAGGGCGGGATCTTCTCGTTCGAGCTCAAGGGCGCGCACGCCCACGACGTATCGACAATCCTCGACCGCTACGGCATCGCCATCCGTGCCGGCACGCATTGCGCCATGCCGCTGCTGCAGCGCTTCGGCGTCACCTCTACCTGCCGGGCCTCGCTCGCCCTATATAGCGGGAAGGACGACATCGATGCCCTGGTGGACGGCATCGAAAAAGCACGAGAATTCTTCGCATGACCGACGAACCCGCTGAAATCGCAGCCGATTCCGTGCCCGCTGGCACCCCCGAGGCCGAGCGCACCGAAGGCAATCGCATCGTGCCCAATGTGAGCGGCGGCGTGCCACCCGAAGAGGTAGCACGGATCACGACCGATCTGATCGGTGCGCTGAAGACCGTCTACGACCCGGAAATCCCGGTCGACATCTACGAGCTGGGCCTCATCTACAAGGTCGACCTCGACGACGACCGCAATTTGACCATCGACATGACCCTGACGGCACCGGGCTGCCCGGTGGCCGGGGAAATGCCGGGCTGGGTCGAGAATGCGGCGATGGGCGTCGAGGGCATCCAGGGGGTGACCGTCAACATGGTCTACGATCCGCCCTGGGACCAGTCGCGCATGTCCGAGGAAGCGCAGGTTGCGCTGAACTGGTGGTAGGCGTACTATATCGTCAACTTACGATAGAGTCTGCGCGGTTGGATGAGCGAGCCGCCTTCGGATCGCTCGGACAGAGCAACGAAAGAAGCCTGATGCCCCTCAAGATCATGAGCCTCACCGACGCGGCCGCCGAGCGGGTGCGCGAGATCATGGACGACAGCACTACGCCCGTGGTGGGCGTGCGCGTCGGCATCAAGAATGCCGGTTGCGCCGGGCAGTCCTACACGCTCGACTATCTGGCGGCGCCGGTTCCGGGTGACGACCACATCAGCGACAAGGGCGTCGACGTCTATATCGAGCCCAAGGCGACGCTGTTCCTGCTGGGCACGGTGATGGACTTCGAGGAAGACATGCTCAAGTCCGGCTTCACCTTCAAGAACCCCAACCAGACCGGCGAATGCGGCTGCGGCGAGAGCGTGATGCTCAAGCCCGCCGACCTCAAGGCGCTCGCCGAAGCACGCGGCGCGGCGTAAGGCAGCCACCGCCGTGCCGAGGTATGTGATCCTCCTGCGCGGCATCAATGTTGGCGGCAAGAACACCCTCTCGATGGCGGCGCTCAGGCAGGGCCTCAGCGAGCTCGGCTACGCCAACGTCGCGACCTACATCAACAGCGGCAATGTGATCGCGGAGTCGACGAAGGCCGCCACGGCGATCGAGGCCGAGATCGAAGCGGCGCTGCCGCGCCTGTTCAAGCTCGACAGCGAGCTGATCCGCGTGCTGGCGCTGCCGCGCGCGACGTTCAAGACGATGGTCGAGAGCCGGCCCAAGGGGTTCGGCGACACGCCCGCCACCTACCACTCGGACGCGATCTTCCTGATGCGCGGTCTGACGCTGAGGCAGGCCGTCACGGCGTTCGATCCGCGGGACGGCGTCGACACGTTCTGGCCGGGCAAGGGCGTGATCTACCACCAACGGGTCAGCGCGCAGCGCACCAGGAGCAAGCTCGGCAAGATCGTCGCAACGCTGCCCTACAAGTCGATGACCATCCGGAGCTGGCAGACGGTGGAGAAGCTGCTGGCGATGGTCGGGGACTAGCGGGCGTACCCCCGGGAATGCGACGTCACCCCGCCCGGATCAGTGGCAGCGCCAGGTCCTTGCGGAACAAATAGAGCAGGGCACGAAGCGCTTCGCCGTGCGGGCCGGTGAGGCCGGGGTTGCTGCGCCAGATCGCGCGGGCGTCGTTGTGGGCGTATTCGAGCAGGTGCTTGTGCACGTCGGCCACGGCGAGGTGGTAGCCGGGCATGCCGGACTGCCGGGTGCCCAGCAGGTCGCCCTGACCGCGCAGATCAAGGTCGCGCTCGGCGATGACGAAGCCGTCCTCGGTGTCGCGGATTGTCTCGAGCCGGGCCCTGGCGGTTTCCGACAGCGGCTCCTTATAGAGCAGCAGGCAGGCCGAACGCTGCGCGCCGCGCCCGACGCGGCCGCGGAGCTGATGGAGCTGGGCGAGGCCGAAGCGCTCGGCGTGCTCGATGATCATGATGGTGGCGTTGGGAACGTCGACGCCCACTTCGATGACGGTGGTGGCGACGAGGATCTTGACCTCGTTGGCCTTGAAGCGATCCATCACCTCCTGCTTGGCGGCGGCGGACATGCGGCCATGGACGAGGGCCACCTGGTCGCCGAATACGTCGCGGAGCGCGGCGTAGCGATCCTCGGCCGAGACGACGTCGAGCACCTCGCTCTCCTCGACCAGCGGCGTGACCCAGAAGGCCTGCGCGCCCTGCTCGATGCGCGCCCTGAGCCGCGCGATGACGCGGTCATATTCGCCGATCGAGAGCACCGCGGTGTCGATCGGCTGCCGGCCGCGCGGCTTGTCGCGCAGCACGCTCACATCCATGTCGCCGAAATGGGTGAGCACGAGCGTGCGCGGGATCGGCGTCGCGGTCATCACGAGGAGGTCCGCATGCCGACCCTTGTCGGTGAGCGCCAGGCGCTGCGACACGCCGAAGCGGTGCTGTTCGTCGACGACGACGAGGCCCAGATCGGCAAACTCGACGGCCCCCTGAAACAGCGCATGGGTGCCCAGCACGATGTTGACCGCGCCGCTCGCGATGCCCTCGAGCACGGCGCGGCGCTCCGCCGCCGGCTGCTTGCCGGTGAGCAGGGCGACCGTGAGGCCGGCTTTCTCGGCGAGCGGCTGGATGGTGCGCAGGTGCTGCGCGGCGAGCAGTTCGGTGGGCGCCATCAGCGCCGACTGCGCGCCGCCTTCCGCCACGGCGGCCATAGCCATCAGCGCGACGACGGTCTTGCCGGCGCCAACATCGCCTTGCAGCAGGCGCGACATGCGCGTCGGCTTGGCGAGGTCCTCCCGGACGATGGTTATGGCAAGCTGCTGGCTGTCGGTGAGCTCGAACGGCAGGGCGCTCTCCACCCGCCCGGTAATCTCGCCGGTGAAGCTGCGCGAGATGCCCTTGGCGGCCACGAGGGTCGAGCGCACGATCAGGAGCGCGAGCTGGCCGGCGAGATATTCGTCATAGGCGAGGCGCATCCGCGCTGCGCCCCAGAGCTCGCTGTCGGACGGCTCCTTAGGCACGTGCACCTTGGTCATCGCCTCGCGAAAGGTCGGCCAGGGAAACTGCTCGAGGCGCTCGGGCACGATCCATTCGGGCAGTTCGGGCAGCGTCTCGACGGTGGCGCGGACGAGCTTGGTCAGCGCCTTGGTGGTGAGGCCGTGGGTGAGGGGATAGACCGGCTCGACCAATGGCATGGTCTCGAAGTCGGCGACGTCGACGACATAGTCCGGATGGGTGATCTGCTTGACGCCGTTGAAGATGCCCACTGTGCCGGAGACGAAGCGCTCCTCGCCCACCGGCAGGAGCTTTTCGATCCAGTTGCCCTGCGCGCGGAAGTAGACGAGCAGGATCTCCCCGGTCTGGTCGTGCGCGAAGACGCGGTGCGGCTGGCTGGCACGGCCGCGCGGCGGGGCGATGTGGCGGTCGATGTGAAGGCGCAGGGTCGAGGTGTGGCCCGGCGGCGCCATGGCGATGCCCACCATGCGGCGGCGGTCGACGAGGCCGGTAGGCATGTGCATCAGCAGGTCGAGCGCGATCGCGTCGCCCTCGCCGCCGAAGAAGCGGTTGAGCAGCGCGCCGAGCTGCGGCCCCACGCCCTTGATGGAGCGCAGCGAACGGAACAGCGGATCGAGGGCAGGGGGACGCGACAAGGGCTAGAGGCCGGCCGCCTTGCGCAGCGCTTCGTTCATCCGCCCCTGCCAGCCCGGCCCCCCGGCCTTGAACTTGTCGAGCACGTCGGCATCGACCCGCAGGGAGATGGCCTTCTTGGGATTGTCGAGCGGGCGGCGGCCGCGCTTCACCAGAACGCCGTTCTCGTACTGATCCGCCTTCTGAAACCACTCGTCTGTCAATTCGGGCGCATCGTCCGGATCAACCCAGGTACTTTCCGTATCTTTCTTGTTCCCGCTCATTTGCTTTCCTCATCGAAATGATGCGCCGGGCGCTTCCGACAGGTGTCCAGATGATGATGACCATCCGTCCGCTTAGTCGACCAACGACAGTGTTGCGAACTTCGCCATAGTCGAAACGCTCATCGATCCACTCGTAAGTCCGGCCCGCGAACACCGCAGGCACGTCCATGAAATCCAGGCCACGCTCGCGCAAAGTCCGCTCGCGCTTGCCGGGGTCGAATGTGATTTCCATATGCTCCCCCAAACATCGGAAGTCAATTATTGTATATACAATATCTCGGCATTGCCGACGCCAAGCATAAGGCGTAAGCACGTCGCTCACATCCTCCGAGACGACCCGTTCATGGCTCCCCCAAAAGACGCCGGTGAAGACATTGCTATTCGCCGGCGCCGGCTGCGCTACCGCGCCTGGCACCGCGGCACCAAGGAAATGGACCTCGTGCTCGGCCCGTTCGCCGACGCGCATCTCGACGGCTTGGGGGCGGAGGAACTCGACCGGCTCGAAGCCCTTATGGACGAGGAAGACACCGATCTCCTCAAATGGGTGATGGGCCAGGAACCCGTGCCCGCCGACGCCGATGCCGACCTGCTCGGCCAGATCATCGCCTACCGATTGCAGACTCAATGACCGAACTGACGCGCCCCACCCGAACCATCGTCAACGTGCCCGACGGCATGCAGCCGCTCGTGCTGGCGCGCCTCGTCGAGGAGCGCCTGCAGGCCGAACCCGACGCCCGGGTGAGCCTGGTGTTCGTGGCGCGTGACGGGCGGCGCCTGCAACGCATGGACGACGTGCTGCGTGCCATGCTGCCCGGCCACACCATCCTGACGCTGCCGGCCTGGGACTGCCTGCCCTATGACCGCGTGTCGCCCAATGGCGTGACGATCGCGGCGCGCATGACGACGCTGTCGGCCCTCGCCGATGACCGCACGAAGGGCGCCATCGTCCTCACCGCGGTCAATGCGCTGATCCAGAAACTGCCGCCGCTCGATGTTGTCGATGGCATGAGCTTTGCCGCCAAAGCCGGGCAGGTGGTCGACAGCGAGAAGCTGATCAACTGGGCCTCGCTCAACGGCTATCTGCGCGTGCCCACAGTGCGCGAGCAGGGCGAATATGCAGTGCGCGGCGGCCTCGTGGACCTGTTCCCCGCGAGCATGGAGAACCCGCTCCGCTTCGACTTCTTCGGCCGCCAGCTCGAAACGATCCGCACCTTCGACGCCGACACGCAGCGGACCACTGGCAATCTGCCCGCGATTGCTCTCGCGCCGATGAGCGAAGTGCTGCTCAGCGACGAGACGATCAAGCGCTTCCGCGCCCGCTACACCGCGACCTTCGGCGGCAATACGGTGGACGATCCGCTCTATGGCGCGATCAGCGCCGGCCAGCGCTTCCCGGGCCATGAGCACTGGCTCGCCTTCTTCTACGATCATCTCGACCGGCTCGCCGACTATGCCGGCGACGCGCCCTTCGTGTTCGACGACCAGGCGCAGGAGGCGTTTGCCGACCGGCAGGCGCAGGTCAAGGACTACTACGAGGCGCGCGAGGCGGCGCGCACCGACAAGAAACTGGCGACCGCCGGGGCGCCCTATAACCCCGTTCCACCCGAACAGCTCTATGAGGTCGGCGGCCATCCCTTCCGGCTGGGCGAGACCTCGGCGATCCAGCTTTCAGCGTTCATGCATCCGGACGAGGCGCGCACCGAGGATGCCGGCGGCCGTCTCGGGCACAATTTTGCCGCCGAGCGCTCGGCCGCGGACACCAATCTGTTCGAGGCCGTGGTCACCCATCTGCGCGGCGCGGGCAGCAAGAAGCGGCATTCGGTGATTGCCTGCTGGTCCGACGGCTCGCGCGACCGCATGGCGCAATTGCTGGGCGATCACGGCCTGCGCAATCCGCGCATCGCCGAGAACTGGCAGGATGCCGTCACCACCTCGGCCAATACCACCGCGCTCGTGGTGCTGCCGCTCGAGAGCGGCTTCGAGATGGAGGACCTCGTCGTCCTCTCCGAACAGGACATCCTCGGCGAGCGTCTGCTGCGGCAGCAGCGGCGCAAGAAGGCGTCGGACGCGCTGACGGAGGCGACGAGCCTGTCGCAGGGCGACCTCGTCGTCCATGTCGACCACGGCATCGGCCGCTTCCTCGGCCTCAAGACCATCGAGGCGATGGGCGCGCCGCACGATTGCGTCGAGATCGAATATGCCGGCGACACCAAGCTCTATCTGCCGGTCGAGAACATCGAGCTGTTGAGCCGCTATGGCTCCGACACCGCCGACGTGGTGCTCGACAAGCTGGGCGGCGTGGCGTGGCAGGCCAAGAAGGCCAAGCTCAAGAAACGCATCCGCGACATGGCGGAGCAGCTGATCAAGATCGCCGCGCAGCGCCTCCTGGTGAAGGCCGACCCGATCGACACCTCGACCGGCGCCTATGAGGAGTTCGCGGCACGCTTCCCCTATGAGGAGACCGAGGATCAGCTCACGGCGATCCACGCGATCTTCGACGATCTCGCCCAGGGCAAGGTGATGGACCGGCTGGTGTGCGGCGATGTCGGCTTCGGCAAGACCGAGGTCGCGCTGCGCGCCGCCTATGCCGTCGCCATGTCGGGCAAGCAGGTGGCCGTGGTGGTGCCGACGACACTGCTCAGCCGCCAGCATTTCCGCACCTTCAAGGAGCGTTTCGCCGGGCTGCCGGTAAACGTGGCGCAGGCCTCGCGGCTGGTGAGCAGCGCCGAGCTCAAGGAGGCCAAGGACGGGGTTGCGAGCGGCAAGATCGACATCGTGGTGGGCACGCATGCGCTGCTCAGCAAGTCGATCGAGTTCAAGAACCTCGGCCTGCTCATCATCGACGAGGAGCAGCATTTCGGCGTGGCGCACAAGGAGCGGCTCAAGGAGCTGCGCGGCAACATCCATGTGCTGACGCTCACCGCAACGCCGATCCCGCGGACGCTGCAGCTTGCGCTGACCGGGGTGCGCGACCTGAGCCTCCTCGCGACGCCGCCGGTCGACCGCCTCGCGATCCGCACCTTCATCTCGCCCTTCGATCCGATCTCGATCCGCGAGGCGCTGCTGCGCGAGAAGTACCGTGGCGGGCAGGCGTTCTACGTCGTGCCGCGCATCAAGGATCAGCCCGATATCGCCGAGTTCCTGCGCGAGCAGGTGCCCGAGATCAGCTTCGTCGTCGCCAACGGCCAGATGCCGGCCGGCGAGCTCGACGACATCATGAACAATTTCTACGACGGCAAGTTCGACGTGCTGCTGGCGACAACGATCGTCGAGAGCGGCCTCGATATCCCCAACGCCAATACGCTCGTCGTGCATCACGCCGACCATTTCGGCCTCGCCCAGCTCTACCAGATCCGCGGCCGCATCGGCCGCTCCAAGCAGCGCGCCTATGCGCTGTTCACCGTGCCGCCGCAGCGCAAGCTCACCGATACGGCGGAGCGCCGGCTGGGCGTGCTGCAGTCGCTCGAGAGCCTTGGCGCAGGTTTCCAGCTCGCGAGCCACGACCTCGACATCCGCGGCGCGGGCAATCTGCTGGGCGAGGAACAGTCAGGCCACATCAAGGAAGTGGGCTTCGAGCTCTACCAGGCGATGCTGGAGGAGGCCGTGGCCAACCTCAAGGACGGCACGATGCTTGACGACGAGGAGGATGGCGGCGGCGAGTGGAGCCCGCAGATCTCGCTGGGCATGCCGGTGATGATCCCCGAGCACTATGTGCCGGACCTGCAGGTGCGCATGCAGCTCTACCGACAGCTCGGCGAGCTCAAGGATGCGCGCGAGATCGACGCGGCCGGCGCCGAGCTGATCGACCGCTTCGGCCCGCTGCCCGACGAGGTCGAGGCGCTGCTCAAGGTGATTCTGGTCAAGGCGCTGTGCCGCGCTGCGAACGTCGAGAAGGTGGAGGCCGGCCCCAAAGGCGCCGTGGTCACGCTGCGCCACAACGAGTTTCCCAACCCCGCCGGGCTGGTCAAGATGGTGTCCGATCCCGGCATGGCGGCGCGGCTGCGGCCGGACCAGAAGCTTGCCTTCGCGCGCGACTGGCCCAATGCCGGCTCGCGGCTCAAGGGCACGGCGGCGATCCTCAACCGCATGGCCAAGCTGGCCGATGCCACCGTCTAGGTGCCGCAATTCGCCCGTCGACGGTCAAATTCGTGCCGGGAATCTGGTGCAGGTTTCGTGCCTAGACAGCAGTGCGAGCGATCGCTCATGCAGTGGGGCAACAGCCGGCCGGAGAAAGCTTTGGAAACCCATGCTGGCCATGTTATTGCCCGAATTCGCCCATTGAAGGGCAAGCCACTACAAGGCGGCCGCAAGAGCCGCTCGATCGCTCGGGAACCCCAAGGAATATCGATGAATCTGAAATCGCTTCTTGCCGCCGGCCTGACGTTTGCCGCGCTCGCGCTCCCGCTGGGCGCCGTAGCGCAGGACGCCGCCGCCCCGGGCGCGGCCACCGACCAGGTCCTGTCGCCGTCGGGAACCGCCGGCACGCCGGCCGCCGCGACGCCCGACCAGAACTGGCTCAAGATTTGCGATCCGCTGGACGACGGCAAGCGCGCCTGCATCATGCGCCAGGTCGTCGTGACCCAGAACAACCAGTTCCTCGGCTCGTTCCTGCTGCGCGACGATCCGGGCCAGGAGAGCCGCCTGCTCGCCGTTGCCGCGGTGCCACTCGGCGTGCTGCTGCCGTTCGGCGTGACCTGGCAGATCGACGGCGGCAAGCCGGTCCGCGTGCCCTACATGCTGTGCGATCCGCAGTCCTGCGCCACCCAGCTCGTGATCAACGAGGCTTACGTGAACAGCCTCAAGAAGGGCGGCAAGCTCACGCTGACCGCCAAGAACCGCAAGAACGAAGACCTCACGATCACCATCAACCTCGCCGGCTTCACGGCAGTCTATGATGGCGAAGCGGCGCTGACCTTCGACGAATTCTCCAAGAATGCGTCGGGTGAGGCCGCCCTCGAGAAGATCCTGCAGGATCGCGCCGAAGCCGCGCGGCAGAAGCTGTCGAGCGAAGAGCCGGCGCCCGCGCAGTAAGCGGGACAGGCCGAGAGTTCGAAGGGCGCCCCATCGGGCGCCCTTTTCGTTTCAGCGCACGCCCATGCCGACGTCGAACGCGCTCCGGCGCAGCGGCGGCACCAGCTTGAGTGCCCACAGGCCCGTTGCCCGGGCCGCCTGCGCCGGCAGGAAGTCGGCCAGCAGCGAGCGGAACAGCGCGTCGACGACCGTGCCGGTGCGCATGAGGTCGCCGGCGCGGCGGCGGGCATAGTCGTCGCTGAGGGTACGGGCGAAGCCGGGCGCGGCAAGGTCGGTTGCGGCGAGCGAGGCGGCAAGGTCGGCCACGTCGCGCAGTCCCAGATTGAGCCCCTGCGCGCCGATGGGCGGGAAGGCATGGGCGGACTCGCCCACCAGCACCACGCCGTCCTTGCCGGCAATATCGACGGTGAGCGTCGAGAGCAGGAACATATGCGCCGGCGTCAGCAGCTCGACGGCGCCGAACAGCCGCTGCGACTTCTCGCGGAACAGCGCGGCCAGGTGCTCCTTGCCGCCCTCCTGCGCCGCCTTGAGCGTGTCGCGCTCATCGATCCACACCAGATTGGCGCGGTTGCCGCCGGCGGGGACCAGCGTGAACGGGCCGTTCTCATAATGGAACTCGATGGAGGTGCCGCCGATCGGGCGCTCGAGCCCGAGGTCGCAGACCAGCGCCGCCTGGGTGAAACCGTGCTCGCGGGCCCGGAAACCGGCGCTCTCGCGGACGCGCGACTTCTTGCCGTCGGCGCCGACCACGAGATCGGTCCGCAGCGTCTCGCCGGTCCCCAGCGTCAGCGTCGCGCCATCGGGATCGAGGGCGAGGCCGTCGAGCGTCGTCTCGATGGTGGAGAGGTTGGGAAGGCCGGCGCGGGCCGCCTCGAAGGCTTCCGCCAGCCTGACATTGGCGAAGTTCCAGCCGAACGCCGGCTGGCCGATCTCGGCGCTGTCGAACAGCGTTTCCGGCGCCCGGATGAGGCGGCGGGTGGCATCGATGATCCGGATATTTGTCAGCGGATGGCCAATGGCGGCGGGATCGGGGACCAGCCCGGCCGACTGCAGATAGGCCACCGAGGGCAGCATCAGCGCCGAGGTGCGCCGGTCCGGCGGCCCCTTGGGCACGAGGTGGACCGTCTCGAGCCCGGCCTTGGCGACGGCAACCGCCGCGGCCAGCCCGGCGAGCCCCCCGCCGACGACGACCGCGCGGCTCATCGGGCCAGTGCGAGGCGCTTGTCGCGCCCGCTCGGGATGATGAACGAGCCGCCATAGGAGCCGACGAACAGCGCCAGTAGATAGACCGGCAGGTATTGCGGCCAGAAGGCGATCAGCGAAATGGCCGGGCCCGGGCAGATGCCCGACATGCCCCAGCCGATGCCGAACAGCGCAGCGCCGATGACCAGCGGCCGGTCGATCCGGTTGAACTCGGGCTCGTGGAACTGCACGTCGAGCAGGGGCTTGCCGCGCGCCCGGCCGATCCGGACGGCGATGAACATGACGATCAGCGCCGAGCCCATGACAAAGGCGAGGCTGGGGTCCCAGCCGCCGCTGGGGATGGCGGTGAAATCGAGGAAATGCAGCACCTTCTGCGGGTCGACCATCTGCGAGACGTAGAGGCCGAAACCGAACAGCAGGCCGGCGACGGCGGCAACCGCGAGATAGGGCAGGTTGAGATCGCGGCTCATCAGACAATTCCCGTGATGGTGACGGTGAGGATGGCGACGACGAAGAACACGCCGACCGCAACCAGCGACCGCAGGCTGAGTCGGGCCAGCCCGCACACCCCGTGGCCCGAGGTACAGCCGTTGCCGATCTTGGTGCCGAAGCCGGTGAGCAGGCCCGAGACCGCGATCCAGACCGGCGCGCCGGCGGTGAACCAGCTCGGCGGCGCGGCCAGTTGCGGCGCATTGCCCAGCGCCGGGAACAGCAGCGCCGCGAGGAAGGCACCCGCAACGAGCGCGACGAGGAAGACGAGACGCCACACGACCGTGCGGGCGGGGGGCAGCAACTGCCCGAAGATGCCGGAGATGCCGGCGATGCGGCCATTGCCCAGCCAGAGCAGGGCGGCCGACAGGCCGATCAGTGCACCACCGATACTGGCCGAGATGGGAGAGAAATGGTCCATCCGGAAGACTCCAAGGGATTTGCTTGAAGTCTAGCACCCGCTCCAACCCGCAACCAGCGGACGGCAAAGGCATTTATTCCGCGACGCGTGGTCGCGGAGCAATCAGGATGTGCGGATTTCGCGTGTCCTGACACTTCCAACCAAAGGGCCGGCCACCTAGATTGCCACACCTATCGATTAGCGGGAGCTTTGAATGATCGAACTGTTGTCCGACCCGGCGGTATGGGCGGCCTTCGCGACCCTCACTGTGATGGAGATCGTGCTTGGCATCGACAACATCGTCTTCATCTCGGTGCTGGTGGCACGGCTGCCCAAGGAGCAGGCCGATCGCGCCCGCCGGCTCGGCCTCGCCCTGGCGCTGATCTTCCGCATCGCGCTGCTGCTCGTCATCTCCTGGGTGATCGGCCTCGACGGCCATCTGTTCGAGCTCTTCGGCCATTCCTACTCGTGGAAGGACCTGATCCTGCTCGGCGGCGGTCTGTTCCTCATCTACAAGGCGACGCACGAGATGCACGCCGAGATCGAGGAGCCGCACGAGGACAACCTCAAGAGCACGGCCAAGGCGGCGTTCTCGGCGATCATCGCGCAGATCATCGTCATCGACATGGTGTTCTCGATCGACTCGATCATCACCGCCGTGGGCATGGCGCAGCATGTCGAGGTGATGATCGCGGCCGTGATCGTGGCGGTCGGCGTGATGTTCGTCGCGTCCGGCCCGATCGCCGGCTTCGTCGCGCGGCACCCCACCACCAAGATGTTGGCGCTCGCCTTCCTGCTGCTGATCGGCGTGTCACTGGTCGCTGACGGCATGGGCTTCCACATCGAGAAGGGCTACATCTACGCCGCGATGGGCTTCTCGGTGCTGGTGGAGGCCGTCAACATCTTCGCCAAGCAGCGCAAGCTGCGCCAGGGCGGGGCCAAGCAGCATACGACGGCCGGCAGCGTGGTGCGCGAGGAAGTCGCCTCGCACAAGCCGCTCGCCGCCGCGGCGGCGCCGGCTCCCGCCGCCACCTCACCGGCAACGCCGGCCAGGCCTCGGGCCAAGAACGCGGCAACCCGGTCGCAGTCACGGCCCAAATCGGCGCCGCGGAAGAAGTCGTGAGCCGGGTCGTCGTCGTCCACGAAACGGGCGGGCCGGAGGTTCTCCGGCTCGAGGAGCGGCCGACCCCGACGCCCAGGGCCGGCGAAGTGGTGGTCCGCAACGAGGCGGTCGGCCTCAACTTCATCGACGTCTACCAGCGGACCGGCCTCTACAAGATGCCGCTGCCGATGACGCCGGGCGGAGAGGGGGCAGGCGTCGTCATCGCCGTGGGCGCGGGCGTCACCGGGCTGAGCGAAGGCGACCGCGTCCTCTATGCCGGCGACGGCGCCTATGCCGACGAGGTGGCGGTCAATGCCGCCCGGGTGACGGCGCTGCCCCGATCGGTCCCGACCGATCTTGCGGCGACGCTCGTGACCAAGGGCACGACGGCGCAATATCTGCTGTTCGACACCTGGGCGGTCAAGCCCGGCGACACCATCCTCGTTCACGCCGCTTCGGGCGGCACCGGCACGCTCCTCGTCCAATGGGGCGCGGCGCTCGGCGCCACGGTCATCGCGCTCGCCGGCTCCGACGACAAGGTGGCCCGCGCCCGGGCCAATGGCGCCGCCCACGCCTTCAACTCGCGCGAGGAAGGCTGGCCCGCCCGGGTCCGCGAGGCGACCGGCGGCCGTGGCGTCGACGTGGTCTATGACGGGGTCGGCAAGGCGACATTCGAGGGCTCGCTCGACACCCTCCGCCCGCGTGGCTTGATGGTCAGCTTCGGCAATGCCTCGGGGCCGGTCACCGGCGTCGCGCTCAGCATGCTGCAGTCCCGCGGCTCGCTCTATCTGACCCGACCCACCGGAGGCTCCTATGTGGGGAGCAGGGAATTGTTCCAGCGCTCGATCGGGGCGGTGCTCGAGGCGCTCGAAACGGGCAAAATCCGCCCCACCATCGACCAGCGCTTCGGCCTCGCCGACGTGCAGCAGGCCCACCGGGCGCTCGAGGCGCGACAAACCACTGGAGCAACGGTGCTCACGCCCTAAGCCGTGGTTGCCCGCCCCAAAGATAGCTGCCATGGTTCGCCATACCGGGTGACTAGAACGGCGCCCTAGCTGCCGGGCATGGCCCGTATATCCTGTCAAATGCCAGGAAATACTGCGCGCCGGCCCGAGAAGAAAAGAGCAAGTTGGAACACAATAACAGCGCAATTGTCCCGCCGGAAGGACGGCGAATCGTAGTCGTTGCGGGCATGCACCGCAGTGGAACGTCGCTTTGCGCAAGATTACTCGGCGCGCTCGGCGTGGACATTGCCGACGATGTCGGTGTCGGTCCGGGCAATGAAGAGGGGCACTGGGAGCGTTGGGAGCTCGTTGATCTTCACAACCAGCTCCTGGCCGCGCTGAACAGGGCAAATGGCGAAATCGCCGAGTACGCGCCGCTGCACGATCTGGCGTTTCCGCCGGCCTGGTGGGCGAGGCCGGAAGTCAAGGCAATCCGTTCACGGATCGAGGGTTTTCTCGACAGCCGGATGCCGGCCGACGAGCTGTTCGGCTTCAAGGATCCACGCGTCACGCGCCTGCTCCCATTGTGGAGTCAGATCCTCGAGCGGAAGCAGCTGGCCCCCAGATATGTCCTGTGCGTCCGCAACCCGGCCGAGGTCGCGGCCTCGCTGTGGAAGCGCGATCGCATACCGCACGCCGCCGGCGCCTACCGCTGGATGCTCTACAATTGCGACTTCATCTCCAACGCTCCGGACGACCATCTGGTGGTGAGCTACGACGACTGGTTCGAGGCGCCCGAGCGCGCCGCCGAGCGGCTGGCGGCCTTCGTGGGGGTCGAGCTGCCGCGCAATTCCGCCGCGCTTGCGGACATCCTGAGGTCGATCAACAGCGACCGGCGCCACAACATCTCGTCCGATCCCTCGCAGGATGACCAGATCGGCCGTCTGTACGCCCTGCTGCGCAGCGGCGAGGCCTATGCGCACAAGCGGGAAGAGGCGAAGGCGATCGCCGACGGCTTCTCCGGCTTCGCCCGGCTCGTGCCGTTCGAGGACGCACTGGACGCACTGGACGCGCTGCAGAGCAAGAACCGGATCACGGCCGAGCAGGCCGAGCATATCTCGCGGCTGGAATCGGCGGTGGTCGAACGCGACCAGGCCATTGCCCAGCTGAAGCAGCGGCTCGATGCCGAGAGCGCCGACGGCCTCAACCTGCGGCAACTGCTGCAGCAGCAGACGGCCGCCGCCAGTGAAAGCCTCGAAAGGATCGAAAAGCAGGCGGCCAGGAACGTCCTCCTGCACGTGGCCAATGCCCGCGGCTTTCGCCCCAATGGCTGGCTCAGGTCGGTGCGCGACTACACCAGGATCCGCGGGAGCAGGCTGTTCCAGAGCAATTGGTATGCCGAGCGCTATCCGGAATCGCCGCGCGGCGCGCGGCGGCGACTGTGGCACTTCCTCAACCGCGGTTGGCTGCTGGGGAACAATCCCAACTGGCTGTTCGATACCGCCTGGTACCTGTCGCAATATCCCGATGTGCTGCGGTCGGGCGTCAACCCGGTCATCCACTACCTGACCATCGGTGCGGACGAGGGGCGCGACCCCGGACCCAAATTCGACACCGCGAAATACCTCGCGGCCAATCCCGAGGCCCGCGCCGGCGGCCTGACCCCTCTGGGCCACCATCTGGCCGCCGTGACGCGCCGCAAGGCTGTGTAGGAAAGCTGGCGGGGAGGGTGCGGAGGTGCAGTCGGCCCACCGGGAGCTGGAAGCACGGGAAACCGCCCGCGCCACGGTGTTGCTGCCGTAGCTGGACGGCGGCGCGCTGACCGTCTAAACGCGCAGGCACGGGCAGGTGGCAGAGCGGTTGATTGCTCCGGTCTTGAAAACCGGCGAAGGTGCAAGCCTTCCGGGGGTTCGAATCCCTCCCTGCCCGCCACGCCATCAGGGCTCATGCACAGCCACCCCGCAGTTGAGGATCGGAACTGGCCGGCCGGGGCGATCTTCACGGTCGGGCACTCGACACGCCCGATCGACGGCTTCATCGCGCTGCTGCAGGTCTATGGGGTCGTGCACCTCGTCGACATCCGCTCCGTGCCGAAGTCGCGCCACAACCCGCAATTCAACAGCGACGCCCTGGCGGCCGTACTGCGCGTCCACCACATTGACTACACGCCGATGAGCGCGCTTGGCGGGTTGCGGAAGCCGCACAAGGACTCGCCGAACATGGGCTGGCGCAACGAGAGCTTCCGCGGCTATGCCGACTATATGCAGACAGCCGCGTTTCAGCACGCGGTCGAGCAGTTGATGGTCATGGGACGGGCGGCGCCGACGGCCATCATGTGCGCCGAGGCCGTCCCCTGGCGCTGTCATCGCTCACTGGTCGCCGACGCCCTCGCGGTGCGCGGCGTGCCCGTAGTTGAAATCCTCTCAGAGACGAGTTGGCGACCGCACGAGCTCACCTCGTTCGCCCATGTCGAGGGCGCGGCGATCACCTACCCGCCGGAGCAGGGGCAACTACTGTGAGGCACTACGCGCCGGCTCGCGAGCTGGCGGGTTGCCGCTTCAGCCATCCCAGGATCCCGTCCCCTACACCCCAGCCGCGCCGGAAATCAGTCGCGCGCCCTGCCGCCCTTCGCTAAGTAACGGGCATGAGCGATGTGCTTTTCGTGCATAACAATTTCCCCGCCCAGTTCGGGTTCATTGCGCAGAAGCTGCATGCCGGCGGGCATCGGGTCGCGGCGATTTCCTCGGAGACCGGCCGGGCGTTCGACGGACTGACGCTGGTCAAATGGGGCGCGCGGCGCGGCACCACCGAGGGCATCCTGCCGGTGGCGGTGCGGGCGGAAGCCGACCTGATCCGTGGCGGCGCGGCGGCGCAGGCGGCCCTCAGGCTCAAGGCGGACGGCTGGGACCCGGCGCTGATCGTGGGGCATCCCGGCTGGGGCGAAACCATCTATATGCGCGAGATCTTCCCGGCCGCGCGGCAGATCGCCTATGCCGAATACTACTATCGCAGCCGCGGCGGCGACGTCGGTTTCGATCCCGAATTCAGCCCGCCGCGCGAGCGCGATCCGCACGAACTCTATGCCAAGAATGCCGGCATGGCGATGGCGCTCGCCGAGGCGGACGCGATCGTGGCGCCGACGCCGTTCCAGGCCTCGGTGCTGCCCGAGATGTTCCGGCAGCGCACGCATATTATCCACGAGGGCGTCGATACGGCGGTGGTAAAACGTCATCCCAGTCCGCGCCTGACCATGGGCGATGGCAAGTTGATCGACGGGTCGCGTCCACTGATCACGCTGATCAACCGTCGCTTCGAGCCGTTGCGCGGCTTCCACATCTTCACGCGCGCCCTGCCCAGGCTGCTGGCCGAGGTGCCCGACGCCGACGTGATCATCATCGGCGCCGACGAGGAGGGCGGCTATGGCAAGCCGGCCGGCAAGGGCACGACGTGGGGCCAGACGCTGTTTGCCGAAATCGCCGACCGCGTCGACCGCAGCCGCATCCACTTCGTCGGGCGCGTGCCGCACGAACTGATGATCGAGGTGCTGTCGCTGTCGAGCGCGCATGTCTATTACACCTATCCGTTCGTGATGAGCTGGTCGCTGCTCGAGGCGATGGCCACCGAGTGCTTGGTGCTGGGCTCGGACACCGCGCCGGTGCGCGACGCGATCACGCCCGGCGTCGACGGCATTCTCAACGATTTCTTCGACGTCGACGCCCTCGCCGACGCGATGATCGAGGCCTGCCGCAACCCGCAGAACTTCACCGAGATGCGCAAGGCCGCGCGCGAAACGGTCATCCGGCGCTACGACCGCGCGACAATCTGCCAGCCAGCCTGGACCGCACTGGTCGAACCCATGCTGGAGCGTCGCTGATGGCCGCCATCCTGCCCCTTGGCGATGCGGCCGTGCTGGTCCGCTTCGGCGACAGCCTGTCCGACGCGGCCAACCGGCAGGCGATCGCCTTTGCCGCGCAGCTCGATGCCGATGTGCCCGAGGGTGTCGAGGAGATCGCGCCGGGCCTCGTCTCGGTGCTTTTGCGCACGCGCCCGGGCACCGATTTCTGGCAGCTGTCGGGCGAATTGCGGCTGCGCCTGCAGGATGCGCCGGTCAAAGTGGCCGGGAACAGCTGGAGCATCCCGGTGGTCTTCGACGGTGAGGACCTCATGGAGGTCTGCGACCGGCTGAAGCTCGCGCCGGGTGCCTTTGTCGTCCGGCATAACGACACGCCGTTGCGGGTGCTGGCCACGGGCTTTGCCCCGGGTTTCGTCTATTGTGGCTTCCATAGCCCCGCGATGGTCGTGCCGCGGCGCGAGCAGGTGCGGCCGATGGTGCCGGCAGGGACGGTGCTGTTCGCGGCCGGCCAGACGGCGATTGCCGCGACGCCGATCCGGACCGGCTGGCACGTGATCGGGCGAACGATATTCCAGAACTTCGATCCGGACGAAACGCCGCCGACAGCCTTTTCGCCCGGCGACACCGTCGAATTCACGGTGGCGATGTGACTGTCATCACCATCCTGCGCGCGGGGCCGCTGACAACCCTGCAGGACGCCGGCCGCTTCGGCATGCTGCGCCATGGCGTCAGCGCCTCGGGGCCGATGGATCGCGGCGCGTTTGCCCGCGCCGGTGCGGCGCTGCCGCGGGCCGGCGCCACCGGCATCGAGTTCACGCAGGGGCTGGCGTTCGAGACTGACGGGCCGCTGACCATCGCGACGCCCGATGTCCGCGTGCTCGGAGCCGGCGAACGGGTCGATCTGCCGCCCGCCGCGGGCAATTACGGCTATGTCCGGTTCGACCGCGAGATCGACATTGCGCCCGTGCTGGGCAGCCGCTCGACCAACGTCACGGTGGGGCTCGGCGGCTACGAGGGCAGGGCGCTCAGGGCAGGCGACAGGATCGGCTTCGGCGAGGAGGGCTCGCCGCCGGTGCCCGCCGTGCTCGCAGGCGGCGAGGGGCCGCTTCGCGTCGTCTGGGGCCTCCATGCCGAACTGTTCGAGCCCGCCCTGCGTGCGCGGTTCGAGACCGCGACGTTCCGCGTGACCACCAGCCTCGACCGCATGGGCGTGCGGCTCGATGATCCGGACGGGCTGTTCCGCGACCAGGCGCGGCTGACCCTCGTCTCCGATGCGATCGTTCCGGGCGACATCCAGATCCTCGGCGACGGCACGCCGATCGTCCTGATGCGCGACCACCAGCCGACCGGCGGCTACCCGCGCATCGCCACCATCGTCAGCGCCGATCTCGACCGCTTCGCCCAGATGCGGCCGGGCACGGCGCTCAGCTTCCTGCCGGTGCGGCCGTGAGCTGGCTCGACCTCAATGCCGATCTGGGCGAGGGCATCGGCGACGATGCGGCGATGCTCGGCATCGTGTCGTCGGCCAATGTCGCCTGTGGCGGCCACGCCGGCGACGCCGACACCATGCGCGCGACGGTCCGGGCCGCCAGGGAACGGAGCGTCATCGTCGGCGCCCATCCCGGCTTTGCCGACCGCGAGAATTTCGGCCGTCGGCGTCTGCTGCTGCCGCCCGAGGAGCTCGATGCCAGCATCCGCGCCCAGGTCCGCATGCTGGTCGAGATCGCCGAGGAAGAGGGCTGGCCCGTCCGCTACGTGAAGCTGCACGGCGCCCTCGCCAACATGGCGGCCGAGGAGCCCGCGGTGATGGCCCTGTGCCTCGCGGCGGTCGAGGGGCTGGTGCAGGACATGGCGGTGCTGGCGATCGACAATTCCATGCAGGTCGAGGTCGCCGAAGCGCTCGGCTATCGCACCGTTCGCGAGGCCTATGCCGACCGCGCCTACCGGCCCGGCGGCCTGCTGGTGCCCCGGCAGATGCCCGGCGCCGTGCTGCACGACGCGGCGGACATCGCGGCGCGCGCCGTGCGGCTGGCGGCCGCGGGCGAGATCGTCGCCGCCGAAGGCAGCATCGTGCACACCGCCGCACGGTCGCTGTGCATCCATGGCGACACGCCCGATGCGGTGGCCATTGCGCGCGCCGTGCGGGACGCCCTTGCGTCCAATGGGGTTGAGATACGCGCCGCGCTGTGAAATAGGGCCGCCAGACGAGCGAGGTGACCCATGACTGCCCAGATCATCGACGGAAAATCCTATGCCGAAGGGCTGCGCGGCCGCATCGCCGGCCATGTCACTCGGCTCAAGGCCGAGCACGGCATCACCCCCGGCCTCGCCGTCGTCATCGTCGGGCACGACCCGGCGAGCCAGATCTATGTGAGCAACAAGGCCCGGCAGACCGTCGAGGTCGGCATGTACTCGGAAAAATACGAGCTGCCCGACACCGCGCCGGAGGCCGAGGTGCTGGCCCTGATCGCAAAGCTCAACGCCGACCCGAAGATCCACGGCATCCTCGTCCAGCTCCCGCTGCCCCGGCAGGTCGCCCCCAACAAGGTGATCGCCACCATCTCGCCCGACAAGGACGTCGACTGCTTCACCCCCGCCAGCGTCGGCAAGGTGCAGATCGGCCTGCCCGGACCGGTGGCCTGCACGCCGCTGGGCTGCCTGATGCTGCTGCGCGATTTCGTCGGCGACCTCGCCGGCAAGCACGCCGTCATCGTCGGACGCTCGAACCTCGTGGGCAAGCCGATGGCGCAGCTCCTCCTGCGCGAGAACTGCACCGTCACCGTCGCCCATTCCCGCACCGTCGACCTGCCCGGCGTGGTGCGCGGGGCCGACATCGTCGTCGCCGCGGTCGGCCGGCCGCTGATGATCAAGGGCGACTGGATCAAGCCGGGCGCAGCGGTGATCGATGTGGGCATCAACCGCATACCGGCGCCCGAGAAGGGCGAGGGCAAGACGCGCACCGTCGGCGATGTCGACTTCGCCGCGGCCAAGGACGTTGCCGGCTGGATCACGCCGGTGCCGGGCGGTGTCGGGCCGATGACAATTGCCTGCCTCCTCGCCAACACGGTCACCACCGCCAGCCTCATCAACGGCCTCGCGCCCCCGAGCGACCTCACACCGTAAGCGGTTCTAAACGGATGGTCGGCTAAGAACTGCAGACGGCGGTCCAGAAGGGACCGCGCTGGGGTATCTGGGCCGTGTCAAAGGCCGCGTTCGATCTGAGTCAAAGTCAGGGCGATGCCGTCCTCGCGCTGCTGGAGCGCGCCCGCGTTCCGCCGCTGCCCGCCTTCTACCGGCTGTTCTTCGACTATGTGGCCGGGGCCAAAGGGCTTATGGCCGAACGTGTCGGCACGGTGCTGACCGATGGCAAGGGCGCCGTGGGCGAGCGGCTCTACACCGAATTCATCGCTCCCTACGAAAACAGCGAGGCGCTCGACCAGGCTCTCGGCCAGATGCTGTCGCGGCTCGCCACGCTCGATCGGCTGCTCGTCGAACGCAGCGAAGCATCGGCCCGCCATTCGCGCTCGCTGGCCGAAGCGGGGGGCCATTTCGGCGCCGAACGGCTGGACGCCGGCCTGCTGCGCGAATGGGTGCAACGGCTCGAGGTCAGCCACAAGCTCGTGCTGCGCGCCAATATGGCACTCGCCGGCGAACTGGCCGAGGCGCATCGCGAGCTGGCGGTGACCAAGGCGGAGATCGGCCGCTCGCGCGAAAGCACGCTGCGCGACCCGCTCACCGGCATCGCCAACCGCGCCGGCCTCGACCTGGCGCTGAACCGGCTGATGGCCCAGTCACCCGAACACCCGCTCAGTGTCGCGCTGCTCGACATCGACCACTTCAAAACCCTCAATGATGGCTACGGCCATCCCGTCGGTGACCAGGTGCTGCGCATCGTCAGCCACGCCTTGCTGGCCTCGTCGCGCGCCAGCGACATCGTCGGGCGCACCGGCGGCGACGAGTTCGTGGTGGTGCTGGCTGGAACGGCGCTCGCCGCCGCGTACGATGCGGCCGACGGCATGCGGCAGGCCGTGGCGGCCGCCGACCTCGCCAGCGCCATGGGAACCGATATCCTGGGCGGCGTCACGGCTTCGATCGGTGTCGCCGAGCTCGAACCCGGCGAGTCCATCGCGCACCTGCTCGATCGTGCCGACCGCTGCCTCTACCGCGCCAAGCAAAGCGGCCGGAACCGCGTTGCCAGTCTCGCCGTGGCGGCCGACGCCGCTTAGATCACCCGGCTCAGATGGAAGCTGCGCGCCACCGTGTGGTCGCGCAGGCCGAAGGCGGGAACGACGCCCTTCTCGAGCCGGTCGATAACAGGCTTGGCGTCGACTAGCTCGGACGCATCGACGACCACCGACAGCACCGGATTGCTGCCGGGCTCGCGCGAGCGCTGCAGCAGGTCGAACAGCAGCGCGCGGATATCGCCGCGCGCCGCGCAGGCGACGCATTCGCTGCCCGGCGCATGCTCATGCAGCGCCGGCTCGAGGTGGATGCGCGCCGCGCCGGGCTCGGCGAATGGCAGCGCCGCCGCCTTGGTCACCACCGTCACCGGGATCGACGAGCTGGCGCTGTCGAACGGCGTGCTCACGACGTCGCCTTGTCGCTGACCGGCGTATAGTTGAGGATCGGACCCAGCCAGCGCTCAACCTCGCGCACGGCCATGCCTTTGCGCCTGGAATAGTCTTCCACCTGGTCGCGTTCCACCTTGGCCACGCCGAAATAGTAAGCGTCGGGATGGCTGAGATAGAGCCCGCTCACCGACGAGCCGGGCCACATCGCGTAGCCCTCGGTCAGCTCGACGCCGATGCGCTGCCTGGCATTGAGCAGCCGGAACAGCGTCGTCTTCTCGGTGTGGTCGGGCTGCGCCGGATAGCCCGGGGCAGGGCGGATGCCGCGATACTTCTCCTGGATCAGATCGTCGGGCGAGGCGTTCTCGTCGGGCGCATAGCCCCAGAACTCCTTGCGCACGCGCTCATGCATGGCCTCCGCGAACGCCTCGGCGAAGCGGTCGGCGAGCGCCTTGATGACAATGGCGGAATAGTCGTCGTTCTTGCGCTCGAAGCGGTCGGCGATGAGCTGCTCCTCGAGCCCGGCGGTGACGACGAAGCCGCCGACGTAGTCGGGCGTCCCGACCGGCGCGACGAAATCGGCGAGCGCCAGGTTCGGCTTCTCCTTCTGCTTGCTCAGCTGCTGGCGCAGCGTGAACAGCATTGCGAGTTCCTCGTTGCGCGCTTCGTCGGTGAACAGCCGGATGTCGTCGCCCACCGTGTTGGCGGGCCAGAAGCCGATCACCGCCTTGGGACGGAACCAGTTCTTCTGCAGCACCTCGCGCAGCATTGCCTGCGCGTCGTCCCAGAGCTGCCGGGCTGCCGGTCCCTGCTCCTCGCTGTCGAGGATGGCGGGATAGCGTCCCTTCATTTCCCAGGCCTGGAAGAACGGCGTCCAGTCGATGTAGCGCGCCAGCTCGTTGAGGTCGTAGCTCTCGAACACCTTGGTGCCGAGGAAGCTCGGCCGCGGCGGCGTGTAATTCGCCCAGTCGGTCTTGAAGCTGTTCTCGCGCGCCGCCGCGAGCGGCAGGCGCTGCTTTTCGAGCTCGGCCTCGGCATGGCGCTTGGCGACCTTCTCGTACTCGGCCTTGATGTCGGCGACATAGGCCGGCCGCTGCTCCTTGCTGAGCAGCGCCGACACCACGCCCACCGCGCGGCTCGCATCGTTGACGTGCACGGTCGGACCGCTGTGATACTGCGGATGGATCTTCACCGCCGTGTGGACGCGCGAGGTCGTCGCGCCGCCGATCAGGAGCGGAATGTCGAAGCCCTCGCGCTCCATCTCGGAGGCGACGTGCACCATCTCGTCGAGCGAGGGTGTGATGAGGCCCGAGAGCCCGATCACGTCGACCTTCTCGGCTCGCGCCGTGTCGAGAATCTTCTGCGTCGGCACCATAACGCCAAGGTCGATGATCTCGTAATTGTTGCAGCTCAGAACCACGCCGACGATGTTCTTGCCGATATCGTGCACGTCGCCCTTGACCGTCGCCATCAGGATCTTGCCGGCCGCGCGGAACTCGCCGCCCTCGCCGCCGGCGGCCTTCTCTTCCTCCATATAGGGCAGGAGGTGGGCCACGGCCTGCTTCATCACGCGCGCCGACTTGACGACCTGCGGCAGGAACATCTTGCCCGAGCCGAACAGGTCGCCCACGACGCTCATGCCCGCCATCAGCGGGCCTTCGATGACGTCGAGCGGACGCTTCGCCGCGAGGCGCGCCGCCTCGGTGTCCTCATCGATGAATTCGGTGATGCCATTGACCAGCGCATGGCTGATGCGCTCGGCCACGGGCTTTGTCCGCCAGGTGAGGTCCTTGGCCT